>JAEEGK010010399.1_pt1 | contig 21471 bp, 6 predicted proteins | sample 8958771 | NCBI WGS metagenome assembly JAEEGK01 (sample SAMN16246547, study PRJNA631951) | gut metagenome | biome: gut microbiome; feature: rumen; material: SC-attached | host: Bos | place: Iran: Karaj | collected 2018-10 | reverse complement strand
ATGATGAGTAATATTATTATTATAATTAGAAAATTGATTATTATTACTTATTATGTTATAATTATTATTATAATTATTATTATTATTATTATCATTTAAATTTTGTTTATTATTAAAATTATTATTTGTAAAATTTTGATTATTGTTATAATTACTATTATTATATATATTATTATTATTATAATTATTATTATTCTGTTGATTATATTGATTATTATTATTAACATTAAAATTTTCATTTTTATAAATATTATTATTGTTATTATTATTATTATTATTATTCATATAATCTAAATAATTTCTTCCTTTATTATAATTAATATTGTTACTATAATTATTATAATTTTCCCCATATATATTATTATTTATATCATTCATTTTTTTATTATAATTATTTTCATTCATAAAATCTCTTCTTGAAATAATATTATCAAAATAAATATTTCCATTCAAATTATTATTATTTAAATTATTATTAAAATTATTTTGATTGTAATTGTTATTATTTAAATTATTATTAAAATTATTTTGATTATAATTGTTATTATTTAAATTATTATTAAAATTATTTTGATTGTAATTGTTATTATTTAAATTATTATTATAATTATTTTGATTATAATTATTATTATTATAATTTAAATTATCATTATAATTATTTTGATTATAATTATTATTATTTAAATTATTATTATAATTATTTTGATTATAATTGTTATTATTATTATTATTTAAATTATTATTATAATTATTTTGAATATAATTGTTATTATTATTATTTTGATTGAAATCATTATTATTTAATATATTATTATTATTACGTTTATTATTATAATTATTATTTTTATCATCATCATTTCCCCATCCTAAACTAAAACTACTTTTTCCTCCTGGTGGATTTATATGTTTAACTATTCTTCTTCCAGATTGTTCATATCTATCAATTAAAACAGCTTCTGAATTTTGTTTAATATCGATCATTCTTCCTCTATCCATTTTTTTATTTTTCAAATAATTTTTATTTATTTTTTTTTATTTTAAATTATATAATATTTAAATATTTTAAATATATTTTAATTAATATTATAAAATAAATATACTATTTTTATATAATAAAATAAAAGTCAAATTATATATTTATTTATTTATATATTATTATTATATAATAATTGATATTTAATAAAATAATTTTAAAATATTTAACCTATACTATTTCATTATTTATATTTATGCAAAATTTATAATGAAATTATTAACAATTTTAATTTTTATTGTTTTTATAATTGCTATTTGAATAAAATATTTTTTTAAATTCTTCAAAATTTATACCTTTTTTTTCATATTTACAAAAAACATCTTTTAATTTATCTTCATCAATTACAACATTATTTTGTTTTAAAGCTTCTATTACACTTTCAAAATTTATATATCCATTATCATTAGTATCAAAATATCTAAAAGCTGACCGTAATTTTTCTTCTTTTGCAAAATTTACACTACTTAATGTTGCTGCTAAAAATTCACTATAATTTATTTTACCATCACTATGAAAATCTAAACTATCAAAAATTTTTTTTAATTCTTCTTCACTTGCTTCATAACCTAAATCATGAAAAATTTTTGGAATTTCATCATATTCAATTTCTCCTGAATTATCTTTATCTATATATGAAAATGCTTGCTGTAATTTAGTAACTTCTTGATCACTACAAATTTTTGCAAAATAATAAAGAGTTTCTTTTTGTAATAAATTTTGTGATTGAAAATTTTTTAAAGCTGCAATAATATCATGATCAATAACATTATTAACATTATTATTTTTAAATATTTTAAACCATTCATGATTCAATGCATTTTCAATAGAAATTCTTTTTTGATGTTCAATAATAAAAATTTTTTTAATTAAATCTTTGCATTCAGCTGAACAACCCTGTTTTTTAAGTCTTTTTTCATCATATTTTCCTTCCATAATATTATTAAATACTTCACTTTTAGTTTTTCCATTAAAAGGTCTATGACCTGTTACCATTATATATAAAATAACTCCAACTGACCACATATCACTTTCATAATAATATTTACCTTTTATCATCTCAGGTGCCATATAATAAGGTGTTCCTACACGATATTTTTCATTTTTTGCGTTTTTTTGAATAGATAATCCAAAATCAATAAGTTTTAAAGAAGAATAATTTCCTGGAACACTAAATAATATATTTTCTGGTTTTATGTCTCTATGAACTATTCCATTGTGATGTAAAAAAGATAATGCTTTTAATAAACATGTCATTATTTCATTGATATCTTTTTCAGTTAAATGAACATATTTTTTATTTGTTATTGTTTTAAATAAATTATCCCCTGGAATATATTCCATAACTATATGTAAAAATACTTCATCTTCATAAGTTTCAAAATATTTAACTATATTTGGATGATCTAATGATCGAAGTATTTCAATTTCTCTAATTATACTTTCAATTGAATGAACATTAAATATATCTTTTTTGATTGTTTTAATTGCATATTTTAAACTTTTTATTTTACGGTCTCTATAAAGTCTTACTTTTCCAAATGCCCCATTTCCTATTGTTGAAATATATTCATATTTTTTTTTATAGTCTGTTTGTTTTGAAACACTTCCTAAAATAAATGAACCATTACTAACTCTTGAAGCTCTACTAGTTGAAATGTTTGAATTTGAATTTTTTTGTGATTGTATTTCACCCACTTGATTAGAAGAACAACATCCCATTAATATTATTTAATTTATTAATTTTTTTATAATATATTATAAAAAACTTTTATATCAAATTATATATAATAATATATTTTAATATATTAATTATTATTTTATTTTATTTTATTAAAATTTATTAATAAATCTTTAATAAATATTTAAATATTATTTTATTTATTAATTTCATTTTTTATTAACTTCTATTATTATTTTTTCTGTGATTGTATTAGCCCAATTTTCATCACCAATATTAATTTCCATTTCTTCTTTATTTTTTAATTTTATTAAACATTTTCCATTTGAACTTTTAACTTCATCTATATTATCAATATAAATTTTATTACTTAAATTAAAACCTCTATAAAAATTACAAAGAACATCAGTTATTATAATATAATTTCTTTTACCAATAAATTTATGATATTTTATTCTTGTTGAATTTTCTAGTTCTAAACCTCTATTATTAATGCTTATATTTATTGTTTCTCCCATAAATTCTTCTTTAATTACTTTATTACTAATTTCATTATAAGGTAAAATAGGAGTATTTTCATTCAAAACTCTAGGTTCCCTAAATCTTATAACCCCTGAATTTTTTGAGTTACTAAACTCATTACTTACTCCTTTACTAACTTCATTTCCTAAAGTAAGTACACCTTGAACAGGACTTATAACTGCACCTAATACACCCGTACCAACTCCTTTGAAAAAACCAAATACACCTTCCTTTTTATATTCTTCTTGAGGTTTATTAACTATTCCAGCAACACCATCTGTTACTGTATTAAACCCTTTTTTAATACCAGAAAAAACACCCCCAAAAAATCCCTTAGGTTCGTTTTTTCCTTTTAATACACTTTTATTATTATTTGATGATATTTTAGTATTAGTTTCAATAGTATTTGTTTTTGTTGGTGCAATTATATTAGTTGCATTTAATAAACTTCCAGTAACTTTTCCTAAAGAATCAGCAGTTCCTCCAATAATATTTGATGTAAAGCTTTTAACTCCTGTTATAACACCTATTCCTAATTCTTTTGGACCCTTTGTAAATTTTTTTCTTGGTTCATTAAATAATTCATAAAATCCAGAGCCAATATTATCTAATAATTTAATAGGGTTTCCAAGTATATCAATTCCAAATAAAATTTTATAAAATTGTGATATAACTTCTCTTTTATATTTTTGCATTAATAAATTAGTTATACTATCAATATCAGTAAATATATTTTCAATTAAAATTTCACTGAATTTCAAAGGAGTTTCTGATAAAGAAATTAATGTTGTAGATAAGTTATTAAAAATATTTAAAAAAAAATTTGGAACAAATTGTAAATTAATTAAATTTTTATCTAATCTAAAAGAAACTTCTATTTTCATTCCTGCAATACTTAATAATTGTATTACTAAACTATTAATTTTATATTTTTCTTTTTTTATTTCTTCTAAAGGATATTCATTTTTAGTTATTAAATTATTTTCAATAAAGTTTTTTTTATTTTCTTCTTTATTTTCCACTTCTTCAATATTATTATTTTTTTTTAAATAAATATCAAAATCATTCATATATTCAACACATAAGTTTATTAAATTATTAACTACAATAGTATCAACTCTAACAGAAAATTGTTGTAAAATTAATTCAATGTGTGGATAATTAACACCAATATTATTTGTTTTTTTTATTACTAAAATTTGTAAAAAGTTTGTTAATTTATTTTTATTTTCTAATAATAATTTACCTTCATTATAAGGTAATATTTGATTATTTGGATTTAATATAATTGGAAAACTATCATCTAAACAATAATCTAATTGAATATTTTTTACTTTTAAAACTAATTTATCATTAATATCAAATTTATTATTAATGTTTTTTGAAGAAAAATTAATATAATAAAATTTAATACCATAAAATGATAAATAAAAAATTTCTTTTGGTTCATTATTAATTAAATTCAAACCAATTCCAATTAAATATAAATAAAATTTAAATCCAGAAATTTTTTTATATTGACTTAATATTTTTTCATTGGTTTTTAAATTATTTTTACTTTCTTTTTTATCATAAGAAATTTCTATTAATTTCGTTTGATTTTTATTGCTTGGTTTAACTTTTACTTTTATTTTATATTCAATTTGATTTTTATCTTTGTATTTTATAAAAAAATTATCGAATTTATTCATATTAATTTCTTTTTTTCGACTAAGATTTGTATTATCATAATGATAAATTATTTTTTCTACATTTTTTACTTCATGAAAAATTAAAGGAATTTTTTTATTATTGCTTATTTTAATTGTTTTTCCATTACATTCAATATTTACTTCACATTTTACTTTATTTTCTATTTCATATAAAGGAACATCACAATATGTAATAAAAATAAATATTTCTGCATTATCAATTGAATGAATAATAACTCGAATAGGATAATAAAATTCTTTATTATCATATGTAAATATTTCGTTACTATTATTTTTAATTATATTTTCATCTATTTTTAATTTAGTATCAAATTGACCAATACTTTCAATATTAAATATTTGTGAATAAAATACTCCATAAGCTAATTTAAATTCATGAGATTTTTTACTAGAAGTTAATATAATTCTTTCTTCTTTAGGTAAAATAGAATAACCATTATTTTTATCAACATTATCTAAAAATTCTAATTTAATATTAGTATCATTATATACTCTATATCTATTTTCAAATATTATAAAAGTACTATTTGAAAATTCATTAGAATTTTTTATTAACACACCTAATGGTTTATATCTATCTAATTTGTTATTATTTTTTTGTAAATTTTTAAGATTAATATTAAAATTAGTTCCAATAACGTTTATATCAAATTCATCACTAAAATCACTATTGTTTAATTTAATTATTGCTTTTTTAGTAGTAAATTGATAGTCACTTAATAGAATATAATCATTTTGAGGAACTTCGATTTTGAAAAAAACTTTATTAGGATTTAAAGTTTTAATAAATTCTTGAAAAATAATATTATTATTTGTTCTATTTACGATAAAATAATCAAAATATAAAATTGCTTTTAAACTTTGAATTTTTTTATCAAAAATTTCAAAAAATTTTTTATTATAAAATTTTTCTTCATTATTAAAAAAATCATTAATTATTTGCAATTTTAAATAATATTTTTTTTTATTGATTTTATTTTCAAATTCTAAATTGAATTTATTTTTATCTATAACATCTTTAGTAAATATTTTTAAATAATAATCTTCATCTTTAATATTAATTGATAAATTTTTAGTTTGCAAAACAATTGGAATTATTTCATTATTAATATTTAAATTATATAAATTAAAACTTTTTAAAGGTTTTATTTTAAATTGTGAATATCCTAAATCAAATGGAGTTTTATTTTCTAAAGTTAAAGAAGGATTTATAAAAATTTGATATAAAAATAAATTTTTATTAAATAAAGAATTTAATTTAAAATAATCAAATGTAATATTTTCATTTTTTATTAATTCAAAATCATCATATTCTATTTTTGTTTTATCATTTTTCTTTTTTATACTTTTAATAAATATTTTTTTATCTGGATGTTCATTTTCTTCATTAATTAAATAAATTATTTTTTTTTCATTTATAAACCAATCAAAAGGAATTTTTAAATTTTTATTTTTTTCTAATTTAATTTTTTCATCTTTATAATTAACAATAAAAAGTTTTTCATTTTCGGTTTTATTTTTTATTTTAAAATTACTTGAAAATTTAATTGTTCTAATTAAATCTTTATTTATTCCAATTTTAACACATAAATCAACATAAAAATTATTACTAACTTTAATTTTAAAAATATGTACAAAATTATAATTAAAATTAACATAATTTTTTTCTTCATAATCATTAACTTTAAAAGAAAAAGTAGTATTAAAATTATTATTCATTTCTTTATAATTTATATTTAATTCTTCAATTTCTTTTTTAGTAAAAATTTTTTCTTTATTATTTTCTAATAAAAATTTAAATTCATTTAATTTTTTATCTTTATTATCAAACCAGAAATTCACATTTACTCCTAAATTATTTTTAACAATTAAAATTTGTTTATTTTCTTCATTTGTTTTAAAACTACTTGTTTTTTTAATTTCAATTTTATTTTCTTCTTTTTTTTTAATTAATTTTTCTTCATATTTATCTTTCATTATTTTTAATATTTTTATAATATTACTACTAATATTTAAATTGAGCATATTACTTGATTTTATTTCAATTCTTGGTCTCATTTTTTTTAATACTTGAATATAATATATTTTTAAATTAATTGGTTCTATAAAACTTTCCCATTGATTTAAAAATAAATTAAAATAAGTAACTTCGAATTTAATATTTGTTAATAAATATACATATAAATTTTTGTTATCAAATTTTTCGATAGAAAAATTTTTATTTGAAATCATTTCAATTAAACTTTTTTCAAAATTTTCTGTTTTATAAGGATTTGAATTTGAATTATAATTAAATGTTAATTCGGATAATGAAATATTTAACATTTTTTGATAAGTGAAATTAATATAATCAAAAAATTGAAAAGATAAAGTTTTTGGTTTATAATTAAATTCTAAATAATTTGAATAATTAGCAATATTATTTGTAATACTTAAATTATTATTATAATTATTATTATTTGATGATAATTCATTTGATATTTCTAAATATTTATTTTTTATATTTTTATTATTATCGAAGATAATTTTTTCTGAAGAAGAAATTGAAGAATAAATTTTATTTTCTGAAGGAAATTCAATGCAAAAATTATTATAAAAATCTAAAAAAAATTTTAAATGCGAAAAATTAAGATTAAAATTTAATTCACTTGATTCTATTAAAATTTTATTTATTATTAATTTTTCATTATTATCTAAATTTTGTTGATATTTTAATTTTATTTCAAAATTTTTTAAAATATTATCTAAATCAACTTCATTTTGATTATTATTAATATATAAAAAATTATCTCTAAAAGAATATAAATTAAAATTTGCATTTAATAATTCAAAATCCAAATTATTTAAAATTTCAATATAATTATTCTTAATAATATAATTATAATTAAAAATATTTTCAACAGTTTGAATATTATTCATTTTAAAGTTAATTTTAGTCATTATGTATAAAATATATGTATTTTCACTTTTTGCGTCGCTTTGAATAATAAAATCAAGAGAATTTAAATTTAAATTAATTTTAAATTTACTTTTTTCTATTTCTTTTTTAATTCCTATCAAATTTTTATCTTCTAAATTTTCTACTTTAGTTTTACTTTGATTTATATTATTTAATTTATCTGTTAAATTTTTATATTCAATTTTTTGACTTCGCATTGTTTTAAACACACTTTTTATATTTTTAGTTTTTTCTAAGTCATTATTTATTTCGCTGTAATTAATATCTTTTAATTTCTTTTCTATAATAACAGCTTTTATAAAACTTAATTTTTTATTATAAACATCATTATAAAAATTAACAAACATTAAAATTCTACTTAAACTATTTAAATTAGGAGAAAGAAAAATTTTATCAATATTAATATCTAAATTTCCTTCTTTTTTTGATGCTAAATAATTATAATTAATATTAATAGAATATTTATTTATTTTAGTGTTATCAATATCAGATGAAAGTAAATTACTTAATTTAACTTTATTTTCATTTATTGATTCAGAATTCAAAGTTGTTCCTAAAATACATTTAAATTCTTTATTAATATAATAATTCTTTTCTAATTTTTCATTGTAATAAAAATCTTTATCGAATAAAAATATATAACCTAAATTAATATTTGCTTTATTATTTAAATCTGAAGATATTAAATAATTTAATTCAACAAATTTTATTACTAAATTCATAAAATTTTTTGTTTTTTTTATTTTATTTTCATTTGTTATATATTTTTCTTCTTCTTTTGATATGGATTTTAATACATTAAATTGAAATAAATTTAATTTAATATTAAATACAAAAATATTTTTTACAACTTCATTTTTATTGTTTGATTCTTCTTTTTTTTCTTCTGATGTTATTTTATTATTTTCTTCAATATTTTCTTGTTTATTTTCAGGTAATTTTTCATTATTATTATTTTCTTTTTTAATTTCTTTAGATTCATTATTTTTTTCTAATTTATTATTTAATTTTTCTATCATATATTTTTCATTTTCAAAAACTTTTAGATATTCAATTAAATAAATAATATGTTCTTCATTTAAAGTAACTTTTATAGTATTTAATGAAATATTTAGTTCTAAATTATTATTTATTTCATCTTTTGGATTTTTTATATTATTTAAATCAAATTTAAAATTAATATTATTCATTAAATAATTTTCATTATCTTCTTCAATTAAAGATAATTGATCATTTAAAACAATTTTCATATTATTCAACTCAAATTTATATTTGTCATATATTTCATTATCTAATTCAGAATAAATTTTTAACGTTCCAAAATTAATATATAAATTATTTTCATCTTCAGAATCTAAAAAATTTTGAGGAATAATAAAAATAGGACTGAATAAATTTATATTTAAATTTATATTAAAATTATTATAATTTTGAGATAATATTTTTAAATATGATGAACTTATATAATTTGTTATATCACTATTTGCATATAATGATAATTCATTAATATCAAATTGTTTAAACATTTTTAAAAAAATGTATTGTAAATAAAAAATATAATAATAATTTATTACTATATAAATCTCTTTTTCTGAAATTATGTCTAATTTAAAAATACTATTTTTAAATTTTGGATTAACTTCAAAATCTATTTTTAATAAATTCAAATCTGAATTTTTTTCTTCTGAATAAATTATTTTATTGAATTTATTTTCAACTAAATTTTGTAATAAATAAATTGAGTTTAATTTAAGTGAAAATTTTGTTGAAAAATCTTTTATGAAAATTTCATTGTATAATTCATTTAAATAGAATGAAAATAATTTTTTTGATTTATAAATTATTTCAATTTCAATTTTTTTTAAATTCATTTTTATTTCATATAACATATTATCTTTTTTATTTTCTTCATTTTGAGTTTTTACATTTATTAATTGAGAAATTAAACTTCCTTTCTCTGCATTTTTATCATTTTCTTCTTTTATAAGTTTTTCTCTTTCTTTTTTTAAATTTTCTAAAGAAGTTTTTTTAGTAAAAAAATTCCATGAATTTTCAGTATCTTCTATTTTTTGATCAATTACAGATAATTCTTTTAAATATTTTATTTTAATATCTGCTAATTCTCTTAAATCAAGAATATTATTATAATTTAAATTTTTTTCAAATTTATCTAAATCCCCTCGAAATTTTAAATTTTCTGCATCACTTTTATAAATATCAAAATATTTTGTTTTATAATAATTTACATAAATTTCAATATATTCTTTTATTTCTTCTTCATTCAGAGTTTTATTATAAATTTCATCTTCTAATCCTTTTTGATAATAGTTTTTTAGTTGAACGTATTGCAATTCTTTCATAATACATTTTATTTGTTTTATTTTAAATTTTGTAAAAATGTTTTCAAAATCCATTTCAAAAGAGTAATTAGGCAAATTATTTTTTTCAAAATTTTTATTTATTTTCGCTTTAAGTTCAAATTTTAAATTATATAAAATATAATTATGTAATTTAATATCTTTATTATAAACATTTAATTCACACATACAATATGCATAAAAATCATAAATTTCTTTTAAATAAGTTTTAATTGAATTATCTATTTTATTTTCTTCTTCTTTGATTAATTTTGTTTTATAATCTATTTTTTCATTTTTATCATAATAATCTAAGAAAAAAGAAAAATTTTCTAATTTTATTATTTTAAATTTAATTTCATTTTTTGTATCAATTTCTTTATCTATTTCAAATTTTTCATTTGTAGATTTTAAATATAAATTTTCTAAAATTATTCCCATTTGAAAAGGATGTTTTTTATAACTAATTTCATCATCAAAAATAATTACAATATTTTTTATTTTAATTTCTAAATTATTAATAATTTGTTCTAACATATTAGGTTGTTCATTAGAACATTCATTTAATTTTAATTTTAATTCTTCATTATTTTTTAATTTTGCATTTTTATAATTTTGTAATAAATTAATTTCATCTTCTTTTTTTAAATTATTCACATTTTTTTGTTTTGAATGAACAAAAATATTTTCTATTTCAACTTTTATTGGGTATAAATAAAATCTAGGTAATTGTAAATTAGCTTTAATTTTTCCTACATAACCTGTAATTAATTCTAAATAAGGTAAATCTAATGTTTGAAAAATTGAATTTTTAAATTTAATGTTGTTTAATTCAACATTTCCATTCCATAAATCAGTTTTTGTTTCTTCCGAATTTATTTCAAATATATTTGATAGATATGTTTCTATAATATAATTTACTATTGAAGATGTCATTATTTTTATAAATAAAAAATATTTATTTTATGATAATTAAAATTCTATAATTATTTTAACATAGTTAATTATTTATTTATTTTTAAAAATGTATTTATTTTATTTTTCTTTATTTTAATATAAAATTTAATTAATGTAAGAATTTTTATTAAATAAAAAATTATTAAATTAAAGTTATTTTTAATAATTTGTTTTTATAAATAATAGAAAAAAAAAATATTTTTTTTTCTTTATTCAAAATGAAAAAATTATATAATAATTTAATATATATTTTAATATTTACAATTGAAATAAACATTATATATAATATTGAAACAAAAAAACCAAGATTATCAGTAATTGTTCCTGTTTATAACGTTGAAAGAGATTATTTAGAAAAATTAATTAATTTATTTATAATTCAGCCTTTAAAAGAAATAGAATATATTATAGTAGATGATAATTCAACAGATGGAACTGGAGAATATTTAGATACAATTGCTAAAATAGATAATAGATTTACTGTTGTACATAAATTTAGAAATGGAGGAATAGCTACGTCAAGAAATATTGGACTTAATTTTGTTGAGTCAGATTATTTAACTTTTACTGATGATGATGATTTATTTAAAATTAATGTTTATGATTCTTTAATTAAAGAGTTGGAAAAAGATAAATCAATTGATTTAATACAATATAATAGTAAACAAATATTTAAATCTAATGAAAATAGTCTTCTTTTTTTAAGATATAATAGACCTAGAATAAGATATTATTTAAAAGATATGGGATTTTCAAGAAGATTTTGTTGTACAGTTTGGGATAAAATAATTAAAAGCGAAATAGTATTTAAATATAATTTATATTTTCCAAAAACTATAATTTGGGAAGATGGTTATTTTTTAGTTATGATTTTTCCATATTTAAAAAAAATGAAATATACAAAACAATTTCATTATTTTTGGCGTCAAAGAGAAACAAGTTTTTCACATACAAGAACTTTAAATGAAACAATTCATTTAGAAAGTATTAAAAATAGTTTAACAAAAGTTTTTGAAAATTGGAAAGAAAATAATGTTTTAGAAAATAATTGTGACTTATTTTATTATGTTCTTAATTTTGGTTTTTATAAAAAAGAAAATATTTATATTCATGAAGCTTTATTAGTATATAAAAGATATAGAAAAATGTTAAATGATAATTGCATTAGACAAACATATTTTAGTAATAGACAATATTTTAGAAAATTTTTTAATGAATTAAATGATTTAAATGAAAATAAATATGAAATTTTAATTAATAAAAAAAATTGTATTTTTTAAACAAATATTTAATTATAATATTAATATTTTAAATAATATTATAATTAGATTAAATGTTATAAAATTTATTTTATAATAAATAAAAATATTTTTTATAAATTATAAAATAAATATAAAAATATTTTTTAATAAAAATTATTTTCTTTATTTTATTAATAAAAAATATTTTTTTGAAAAATAATATTAATATTTTTAAAACATTAAATTATTAAATATAATTTTAAAATTAAATATATAAAATAAATTATAAATAAATTTTAATAAAAATATAATTCATGTGTTTTTTTTAAATTATTTGAATAAAAAACTTGTTTATTATCTTCTAATTTTTGATATAAATCTAAAGCTTTATTATATAAATAACTAATTTCATCTTGAGTATATTTTCCTTCATTAATTAAAAATAGCATCCATTCTCTAATAAAACTAGTTTGATCTTTATTAAGAGTTTTACTTCCGCTTCTTAAAATATCAAATCCCAAAATAAAACAACAAATAGCTTTAATTGAATGATTATAGCAGGAAAATTCATCAGATAAAAGCATCATTTTTCCAATAAAAACAGCAACATTTTCAAGTGAATCTAAATGTTTAGTAACATTTAATTCTTCAATTTTTTCTTTATTATTAACATATAAATCATATAAATAAGTTCTAATAAAATCATAAGTTGTTGCAGTAACTAATTTAAATTCAATGATTTTTAAAATTTCTTTTTCTTTTTCTTTTATTTCTTTTTCACTAAATTTTCCATGTCCGATTTTAACTTTTGTATGATACATTTGAAATGGGCACAAATCTTCAATTTTACTTGCTAAAAACATACAAACGATTCCTAATAAATGAACATTATTATCATTTAAAATACTTTTATGTAAACTTAAATACAAATCAAAATAATGAACACATAAAAAAAATGTTTGAGTTTCTGATTTATAAGCATCAAAAACTTCAAACATCCAATCAATCATTTTATTACGAATTTGAGAATGAATTTTATGTTGTTTTAAGAAGTTTTTTTCTGGTAAAATTTGTTCAAAAAATTTTGCTGAATTATACAATTCTGGCCCATAAATTTCTATTAATTTTACACTTTCTCGAGTTGTGTAAAATGAAGAATTTTTTTTTACTTGATTTTCTATTGAATTTGAATTTGATTCACTTGAATTTTTTTTTGTTGAAGTTCCATTTTTTTTTGGAGTGTTTTGATTTTGTTGCTTAATTATATTAATTTCAGAAGGATTATTAATATCGAGCATTTTTCTTTTTTTTTAGTAAAAAAAAAATTGATTTTATTTATATAATAAAATTTAATTATTTTTTTTTACTAAAAAAAAAATAAATGAAATTAATATTAATTAAAAAAAAAAATAAATAATTTTGTTCTTAATAAAATAATTTTTAAATATAATAAATATTTTTTTTTAATTATTTTTTTTATTTATATCATTTAAAAATTTATTCATTTCTTCTTTAATATTAACAAATTTTGGATTAGAATCAATTTCATTTTCAACTTTTAATTCATTAAATAATCTAATCACATTAGTAGCAAATTCTTTTTTATTTTCAGCGATTTTGATTTTTTCATTAGCGATTTTTAATTGTTCACACAAATTATCAACAAAAGGAACAAAATTTGAATGAAACATATGCGCTAATTTAATAATTGTTCCAAAAACAATAGTAACAATATCATCATTATCATTTAAACCATTCATTAAATAATTTATAGTATCAGAAACATTAATTTTATTAGGTTCATTATCAACAAAAATTTTAATCGTACTGAAAATTGCTTTTCTTAAATTGAGTCCTTTATCGTTAATAATTTTCATTCCTCCTCCAAAATCAGCGATTTCAATCCAAATTTTATTAATTTTATGATAAATTGCAAATAAATCATTAAATTCTTTGTATTTATCTTTAATAATATTCATATAAAAATGACTTGCATTTAATAAAGCATTGAATGAGTATTCTTTAATTAAAAGTTCATTATTTTGAATTCCTTCTAAAATTTTTGGAATTAAAATTTTAACAGTTTCGTTTTTTAATTTGTTTTTTTGATTTAATAATGAACTTAATCCATAATAAAATCCAATTTTAATGTTTGTTTCAGTGTTATTTAAACCATTTAAAAATTGTTTTAAAAATTGTTGATTAACAGCTGTTAAAATTCCTAAACATTCACCACAATGATTAATATTTGATTTTGAATTGAAATTATTATTTTTATTAAGATATTCGAATAATTTATTTAAATCTTCGTTTGAAACATTTTTATTTTTTTCTTGAATTAAAATTAAAAATTCTTTAATTGAAATTAAAACATTTTCATTAATTTTAGTTGAACATATTTTTTTAATAAATTCGCTTGAATCATTTAAACCAATTTGACCAATTGAAATACTAATTAAATTATTAATTTCTTCATTGTCTTTTCCAATCATTTTTTCTAAAGTTGTAATTAATTCAATGTGTTTTTGTTTTGAGTTTTCGCATATGTCTCCGATTAAAACTAAAGCGTTTTTTAATTCTTTAGAATCTTTTTTTGTTGAATTAATAATATTAATTGCTTTATTAATAAAAATTTGTTCTTTTTCACAATTTGCGCATAAAATCGCAATGAAATAACTTTTATTTGAATTTAAATCTTTTATTTTTTCTAAATAAGGCTCGATTATTTTACTAATTTTTTTATTTAATTTTTGGCTTGAAATGTTACTAAATTCATACAAACTATTCAATTGATTTTCTGAAATTGTGATTTTATCGATTTTTTCTAATGTTTCAATTAAAATTTTTAATAATGAATTTTCGTCTATTAATTTTATCATTTGAATAAAAACATTGTAAATTAAAGGAATTAAATTTTCTTCATTTAATAATTTTAATAAAATTTCAATGAATTTATTTGTGCTTTCTTTAAATGAATTTGGGAAATATTTAAAAACAGTTTCTAAAAAAATTAATGTTGTGTATTGTAAAGAAATTGGAGACGAATTTAAAATTTCTAAAATAGAATTTTTAAATTGCGCAATTGCTTTAGTTAAATTAATTTTATTTTGTTTGAGAAGAATTTTATTTAAATTTGTATAAATTTTTGCACGAATTAAATCATTTTTTGTTTTTAATAAATATAAATTAAATAATTCAATTAAAGTTTTTTCATCAAATAAATCTCCACATTCTTCTAAAATGCAGCTCATAACATTAATTAAAGTAGATTTTAATTCAGCATCAATGTCATTATTTTTAAATTTTGGTAGAATGAAATTATAAATTTTTTTAATGTATTTTTCATTTTCTTTTTTATCTTGAGATAAAATTGGTAATAAATATAAACAAGAATTTAAAGCAACAATTTGAATTTTATAAAAATCGTTATTAACACCTTTTTCAATGTAATTTAAAATCATTTCATAAATTTCAATGTAATCTTCACTTAAATTATTTGCTTGAAATAATTTACTTAAAAAATCAAAAAAAATTATTGTGTTGTTTGAATCAGTTAAACAAACATTTTCAAAAATATTTTGGAAATTTTTAAATGATTTTATCATTTCGCTACTTGCAACTGAAGCTAAAGCAGGTAATAATTTTAACATATTACTATTTAAATTTTTATTACTTCCTTTTAATTCTTTTAATAAAATATTATTAATGTCATTTGCAACTTCTGATAAATAAGTTACATTAATGCTGCTTTTTCTTTTGAATGTTAATCCCAAATCTGTTTCATTTTGTTCAACTTGACTGTATAAATAATCACATAATGTTGAAATTATGTCTATTTTTGTGTTTTCTTCATGTTCTCGTAAATCTACAACTAATTGTTTTATTATTTTTATTATTAAATCTTTATCAAAATTATAGCCAGATTTTAAAAAATTATGTATTATATTTACTGAAGATTTACGAACTTTCCAACTTGAATCGTCAAGATCGCCTGCGTCGATTTCATAATCAGCGTATTCATTATCATAATCATCTACATCCATATTATCTCCTTGATTATCATATGAATAATTCGGATCATATTCAATTAATTTCAAGCTATTGATAATAATATCATATAAAACTCTTTTATCTATTCGATTTAATAATTTTAAAATATAAGTTTCTAAACATTCTAAACAGCTTTTGACATATTTATTTTTTTCATCATAATCAGCAGAATCTTCTTCTAAATATTTTAAATTACATTTTGAATTAATATTAGCAATTAAATTCGGCAAAAGTTCAATTTGTTTATTTGCGCTTGTTTTGGCAATTGAATTTAAACAATCTAAAATTGCAGATTTTTCATATAAATTTTGTGATTTAGTTAATTTTGTAATTAAATTTGATGTAATTTCTTTAATTTCTTTTTTATTTAATAAAACAGCGAGATTTCCAATGAAATTAATAGCGTTATTTTGTAAAGTAATGTCAACACTTGTTAAAAATTCAACAGATTTTGTAAATAAATCGATTTTATTTTTAACAACATCATTATCTTTAATTAAAACATTATCGAAAGTTTTAATATAATCAGTGTAAGTATCTAAACATAATTCTAAAATTTCTTGATCAGATGATTTTAAAATTCCTTCAGTTAAAACAGGACAAATAACTTTTCCAATTATTTTACACGAACTAATTGGAATTTCATCGAAAATTTTTTTAATACAATTAACATAAATGTCTTTTCCTTCAGCGCTTTTTTGAGTTAAATAATTAATAATTCTAGAAAAAACTTGAATAATTTCATTTTCGGTTAGAAATTTTGTGATTTGACTGAAAGTTCGAACTGTTCTTCCTTTGACTTCAATTGAATTTTCTTTTGGTTCTAAACATTGAAGAAGAACATTTACGATATTTGCTTTTTCTTCTTCTTTTAATGAATTTCTTGCATTGTCGTCGAGAAAATATTTTCCAAAACCAATCACTGCGTTTTGACGCACATGAGGATCGTAATGTTTAATGTCTTTGTAAAGTTTTTGTAAATCATCGAGATTATTATTCATTTTTTTAAATATTTTTTTTTTTTTAAAGATATTTTTATTTTTTTTCTTATTTTTATTTATTTTTAATTTTTTTTTTAATAATGGAAAAAAAAAATAAATATAAAAGAAAAAAAAGTGAAAATTTTTTGCCTTTTCCGAATTTTATTAAAAATAATGTTTTAAATAATAATGAAAATAGAAATTTTGAGTTTGATTCGAATGAAAATTTTAATGAAAATAATAATAATTTTAATAAAGATGATTTAATTCAAAATAATTTATTATTAATTCAAAGAAAGCGCTTAAAAAATTTAATTTTGTTTATTAAACAAATTGATGAGCAAATAAATTTTACAGAAGAAACAATAAAATCATTAGAAAATTTGAATAATTCTTCAATTTCTAATAAAATTCCGCAAAATAAATTTAAACGAAATCAAAATAAAAATTTTGATATTTTAGATGAAATTAGATTTAAAAAAGATTTAGAAATTTTAAATAAACATTTTGAAGATGAAACGAAATTTATTAAAAATAAATTAGAATTAGATTATAAAATTGAAATTGAAAAGAAAAAAAATGAAATTGAAAATGAAAGAAAAAAAATCGAAAATGAAAATAATTATTATATTAATAATATTAAAGAAGAATATGAAGATTTAATTAATAAAAAAAATGAATTAGAAAATAATTTCATAGAAAAAGAAAAATCAAAACAAATACTTGAAATCGTAAACGAAAACATAAAAAAATACAATAATTTACAAGATTTTATAATAAACGATTATTATGGAAAAATATTAAACAAACAAATGAATAAAAATTTTTCAAATAAAACGAACATAACAAATTTTTCATCTCAAAAATAATTTTTATAAATAATAAAATAATTTTTTATTATTAATAAATTTAATTTTAAATTTAATTAATTAATAATGTCGTCGCAATTAATAATCGGCGAAACAGGAGAATTTATTACTGTTTCAAATATAGAAACATTAAAGTCATCCATAGAAAATTACATAAAAATAAATAATTTTAATGAAAATGACATAAATATTTTTGATAATAAATATAATTATATTAATTATTACAAAAATAAAAAAGATTTACAATTTTTTAATGAAAATAAATATTTTTTATATCACAAAAAATTAAGTAACGTAAACATTAAAAATTTTAATAAATTCATTGAAAAAATAATTTCACCTTTTAATTTAAATTTTCAATCAAATTTTAATAATAATAATAATAATAATAGCGATTGTAGCATTAATAATTTAAATGAAATTCTTCAAAAAATAATTTCAAAGAAAAAAATTGACATTGAAATGTTTAATATAAAAATTTCCGATTTGAAAAGTTTGATTGAAAAATTTGATAAAAAAAACAAAGAATTAGAAAATATTTATAAAAATTTTAAAATAAATTCAAAAATATCAGAAATTATAAAAGATTCATATAAAAATCAAATAGAAGGAATTGATATTTTATCATTAGAATTATTAAAAAATTGTGAAAAATGTCGTTTTAATTTAAATGAATTAAAGAAAAAATTTATTAAAATTAACAAAGAAGATTCAAAAATTTTAATTGATTATGAACAATCAATAAAGAATTTAAAAAACACAGAATTACAACCAGAATTAAAAAAATTTTTAAATAAAAAAGGAAATAATTTTAATTTTTTAATGGACATTTATTTAAATGAAGATGATATGAACAAATGGAAAAAAAATTGTATTGAAAAAGAAAAATTATTATTAAATAAAATAAATGAAAAAGAGAAAAATTTTAATTTTTTAAATGAAGCAATAAAATTACATAAAAATTCAGAAATTCAAACATTTAAAAACGATGTTGATTTTTATGTTAATAATATTAATAATTTGTATCAAGAAAAAAATCTTGAAATTATTAATTTTATGAATAATTTTAAAGAAGAAATTAATAATTTTAAAAAAATTTTACATAATATTACTGAAATTAATAATAGTAATTTTTTAATTGATAATAATTTCATTGGCGGAAATAAAATTATTAATGAAATTGCTGAAATGATAGAAAAATTTTCAGATGAAAATTTTTTAAATTTCACGAAATTAAAAATTTCATTAGAAAATTTTTTTTTATTTGAAAAAAAAATGGAAAATTCAATAGAAAAATTTTCTAAAAATATTAATAAAATTTATAATAAATTTTCTTCAATTAAAGAAAATTTAAATTATAATTTTAATAAAATTGTTGAATATAATAAAACATTAGATGATCTTTCAAAAGAATTTGATTATTTAAAATCACCAGGAAAATTTAAAATTGTATTTGAAAATTTTTTAAATGAAATTAAACGAAGATTAACATTCGATCATAAAATTTTAAACAATTTAAATAAAATTCAAAAATTAATTGAAAAAGAAAATGAATTTCGAACTCAATTTTTAAAAAACGAAAATTATAAATTAATTACTGAATATTTACGAAAATGTTTTAAATTAGAAGAAAATGAAATTAAATTTTCTTTTCAATTTAATAATAATAATGAAACAATTGATTTTGCGAATTTTTTAAATGATGATGATTATGATTTTATTATTAACGAAAAAGATTCAACAATAAATTCAAGTTTAAATATTATTAATAACATTTATAATAATAATAATAATAATGAATTTAAAGAAATAAAAGATGAAAATAATAATTTAAATCAAGAAATTAATAATTTAGAATCCGCATTGAAAATAAAAATAAACGAAAATGAAATTTTATTAAAAAAAAACGAAATTTTTAAAAAAGAAATTGAAAATTTAAATAATGCAATTGATGAATTATCAAAAGATTTTTTATTTAAAGAATCAAATTTTGAAAATAAAATAAATGAAATTTTAAAAGAAAATGATAATTTAAAAAAAATAATAAGTTCTTATAAAGGAAATAATATTTTAAATTGTCCTTTATGCGCAGAATCTATTTTAAATTCAAAAGATTATCAAAATTTTAATTTGTATATTAAAGATTTAAAAGAAAAATTAGATAATCAAATTATTATTAGTAATTTAAATGAAAAATTTTATAAAAATTTAATTTTACAAACGAATGAAATAAAAAAAACTTTTTTTGATTTTTATAATATAAAAATAAATGAAAAAAATAATGAATTAAATTTATTTAAAAAAAAATTTGAAAATCATAATTTTTTTTATGAAGATTTATTATCAAAAGAAAAAGAAAATAATTTAAATTTTAATAAAAAAAATCAAGATTTGTTAATTCAAATTAAAAATTTACAAGAAAATCTTAATCAAAAAAATAATGATTTAAATAAATGTAATTTATTATTAGAAAATTCAAAAAAAAATCAATTTGATTTGAATGTAAAAATTAATGAAATTTCTAAAAATTATAATTTACAATTAAAAAAATCAAATGAAGATTTGACAATTTTTCAAGAACGAATTAATAAAAATTTAAATGAAATTAATAATTTAAAATTATTAATTGATAAAATTAATAATGAAAAAATTATTTTATCAAATAGATTAAATTTATCAGAAAATGAAAAAATTATTTACATTGAAAAAATTAATTCGTTAGAAAATGAAAGAATTGAATTTTATGAAAAAATGAAAATTTTTGAATGTGAAATTATTGAAATTATGGATAAAATTAAAGAAAATGAAAATGAAAAAAATATTAAAGAAATTTCTCAATCAAATATTACTGCTTTAACTAATTTTGCTACTAATGTTTTTGAAGAAGTTGTTTATTATAAAAAAATCGAAAAAGGAACGAAATGTATTTTTTTTCAGTTTCAAAAATTGTTTTTTTGTTTGAATTTTAATTTTGAAATTGAATTTGATAATAATAATAATAATAATAATAATAATAATAATAATAATAATAATAATAATAATAATAATAATAATAATAATAATAATAATAATAATAATAAAAATAATAATAATAATAATAATAATAATAA
>JAEEGK010010397.1_pt1 | contig 21474 bp, 15 predicted proteins | sample 8958771 | NCBI WGS metagenome assembly JAEEGK01 (sample SAMN16246547, study PRJNA631951) | gut metagenome | biome: gut microbiome; feature: rumen; material: SC-attached | host: Bos | place: Iran: Karaj | collected 2018-10 | reverse complement strand
GATTCGCGTGCCTTGGGCCTCGCCTAACGTCTCGGCGTAGTAGCAGGTCTGGGTTGCGTTTCTGCCACGCACGATGGTGGCACCGTTAGTGATAGCCGTTTCGCCCGCAGCCGGTGTTATGCCTGTGTTGGGGATATAGAACGAATTGCTGAAATTGATAACACAGCCATTATGCCAACCTATGAGGCCGGCGCAGCAATTAGTGCCATTGGTGGTGAACAGACGGCCGTCATAGACGCAGCCTGTCATGTTCAGTTTGGCTGAAGGCATGGATACAATGCCGCCGTGAGTGCCGTCACCCGCAATGCTGCTATGGATGACGGTGCTGACGATGCAGTTTGTGATGTTCGTCGTATCGAGGGTACGGCTGACCAGTCCGGCAGCAAACTTCTTGGACATGTAAATGTCGCCGCCCACCTTAAGGTTTTCAATAGTGGCGCCTCTCACATAGCGGAACGGTGCGCAGTATTCCTCGTTGACGGGTGCGGATGCCGAGCCTGCCGTGAATGTCAGCGTATAGTTGTCGTCGCCGAGGAAGATACCCTTGAAGGGGTGTTCGCTGGTACCCACCATTGAGGTAACGTTGATGTTGGCGTTCAGTTTCACGTACTTGCCGCTGTAGTCCATGCCACTGGCTACATTGACCGCAAACTGATTCCAGTTAGCTTCACTATTGATGAGATAGGGTTCAGCTGGTGTTCCATTGCCAGGAAGATCATCCGTCACTACAAATGTGATTTGTTTTGAGCCAGTGTAGTCATTCGGAATGCCTGTGAGGATAAGTGTGTAGTAGCCCCCTGCGGTGATGCTGATGGTGCTTTGTTGCACTGCAGCACCGTTCAGTGTAGCCGTATAGTCGGTATTAAGGGTAAGTGCACCATAGAGTCCTGTCACAGCCAGCGTGATTGCAGGGTGGTCTTCCAGTTTGTAAGTAGCTTCCACACCGCTAACCGTGCAGGGGTGATAGTACATATTGCCGTCGCGTGCCTGTGCCTGTATGCAAACTTCATTGTCGGGGAGGGTGGCAAAGACCTGAATCCCCTGTGCATCGCCCAAGGCCTGGGTGTAATAGCAGTATTCGTATATGTCACAGCCGCGCACGAAGGTGGCACCGTCGGTGATGTCCGTCTCGCCAGCAGCTGGTGTGATGCTGGTGTTGGGGGCATAAAGCGAATTGTTGACATTGACGGTGTTGCCATTATACCAGCCAACAAAGCCACCGCACTTGGTAGTGCCATTGTTGGTGAGCAGACGACCATTATAGATACATTCATCAATATTCAGAGTGCCGTATGGATGGCCAATGATGCCGCCGTGTGTGCCGTCGCCAGTAATGCCGCTATGGATGACTGTGCCGACGACGCAAGAGATGATGTTTGTAGTGCCGTTGCTGCGGGCAACCAGTCCGGCGGCGAACTTTTTGAATGAGTAGATATTGCCTGTCACCTTAAGGTTCTTAATAGTGGCGGCGTCAACAGAGCGGAATGGAGCGCAATGGTCTTCGGCGAAAGGTCTTTCCGACGTGCCTTTAGTAAAGGTCAGCGTATTGTTGTAGCCGTCAAAGGTGCCTTTGAAGTCGTGCGCCATGGTGCCCACCATCTCAGTAACATCGATGTTGGCGGTCAGCTTAAAGTACTTGCCACTGTAGTCCTTTCCATAGGCTACATTGTCGGCCAGATATGCCCAGTCGGTTGCATTGTTAATACGGTAAGGGTCTTCAGATGTTCCTGCGCCCGCAAACGAACCATGCAAATCTATGTTGAAGGTCTTCGATCCGGTATAGTAATCGCCCTTGCCTGTGAGGATGAGCGTATGTGTACCTGCCGAATTGATGGTGATTGGGAATGACGCCACATCATTGTCATCCAGCTTGGCTGTGTAGTCGGTGCCCAAGGAGAGTGTCGCACCTGTGACGCCTTTCACAACCGGAGTGAAGCTGATGTCAGGGGAACCAGTCTGCCATTCGTAGGATGACAATACGTCATTGACAGTGCAAGTCAGATAGTAGTCATTGTCATCGGCAGCCGTAAACTGCCAGTAGATTTCATTGACAGGAGCCGAGGTGTAGGCCTGAAGGGCACCGCTGACAATGCAGGCGTTGGCGGGCGAGCCGATCTGTGTGTGTACATAGTAACTGTTTCCGATGGTGCCCTTTTCGCCTTGCAAGCCCATGGGGTGCATGGACGAAATGTTGTTGTAGTTACCCGCTTCCAAGCAGGACTGCAAGGTGGGTGTACCATCGGTGCTCCACCCCCAGATGCCGCCGATGTTGGCACGATTGCCGCCAACGCCGTTGAAGATGCCAGCAAAGATGCTTTCCTTGATGGTGGTGGTTGATGTCATACCGTGGCCAATGATGCCGCCTGCGTAGTCGCTCTTGATGTTCAGCGTAGCAGTGACGTAGCATTTTTCAATGAGGTTGGTGCCTTCGGCATAGCTCACAAGGCCAGCCGCGTGCTTGTTGGCTGAGGTGATGGAACCCGCCACAGTCAGGTTCTTGATGGTGGCACCGTTGATATAGCTGAAGAGAGCCGTACCATAGTCCGTGCTCATATCGTTGATGGTGGCGGTGATGGTGTGGTCGTTGCCGATGAAGGTGCCACTGAAAGCCCTGCTCGGTGTTGTTTGCATCACATAGCCGCATTTCTGAGCGACACTGATGTCGTTAGTCAGTTCCACATACTGGCCGCTGTAGGAGTTGCCGGTAATGACATTCGCCACAAAGGCGTTCCAGTCGGCAGTGCTGCTGATACGATAGGGATCTCCCTCTGTGCCAGTGCCAGGAAGCGTACCCGTTGCTATGAAAGGCACTATTTTCTTCTCACCGCCTGTGTTGAAGTCAGCGCCCGTAGCTATATTCTGTGTGCCTTCATATACGAACTGCTTGCCGTTGACAAAAGTAACATTGGCTAATCTGTTACCACCAATGGAACGTATGAAATCGTCGGGGTGGGTCCAGCTAATCGTCAGAGTTCCACTCAAATCATTGTTGTTATCAACACCTATGCCATGGTCTCCATGTGCTCCGGGTTTAGCTGTCACCTGACCGCCATTGATAACTATTTCGCAGCATCTGCCATAACCGCCGGCGCCAATGCCAGGAGCATAACCATCACCTGTGGCATTGACTACACCGCCGTTGATGATGACGCGTCCTGCGCCGGTACTTGACTGGCTACCGCCAAGTCCGGCTGAATTCATTCCTCCATGAACATTGATGGTGCCGCCATTGATGATGATGGTACCAGGGTTATCGGCTCCGATGCCCGCGCATGGGCTGAACCAGCCGGTGATACGCAGCGTGCCCGGACCTTCGATGGTCAACGAGTTGCCAGCACTCACTTCGATGCCAAACGGGACTTCTAAGGTAGTACCCTCGCCGAGAATCAGTATGACATCACCTTCAACTACAACGCGATCCCAATCTATTCTTGTGTCCTTAATCACCTTATACGCTTTGTTTTGCAGTCTGGTAATCGCTGAATTAACGATTTCATAGTCAACGATGGAGAACGTGAAGCTCTCCGTGCCGCTGTAGCTGCCCTTACCAGTGACGGTTACTTGAGCGGTGCCTAAATTGACGTTATTGGCGATTGTCACTTCATAGTCGGTGCCGTTTTCGAGCGCGATTTCGTTACAGGTCACCACAATGTCCGGTACAATAGCCGAACCTGTTCTGACGTATTTGTCCTTAATACCAGAAACCACGCAGGGCAGATAGTAAACAGAGTTGTCAGGAGTCATTACTGGACCGTAGATTCCACTTCCGGGTGCTGAGGTGCTGACCTGACTTGCTCCCACAATGGTATTGGCGTTGGTAGGCGTGCCTATCTGCTGATTCACATAAAGGCAGCTTGTGGTGGTGACGGTCCCTCCGGTCGCTGGGTTCATCAAGCCCATGGGATGCATGGAGGTGATGTTGTGGTAGGTGCCCTTCTCCCAACAGTTCTGGAGAACGCCAATGGCGCTGTTGCACCAACCCCAAATGGCACCGATATTGATACGACTGCCACTAACGCCGTTGAAAGTGCCGTTAAAGAAACAATCCTTGACGGTGGTGATCGAGTTCATGGCATGGCCTATGATACCACCAGCATAGTTGTTGCTGATGTTGAGCGTGGCGGTGACGCTGCAACCCTCAATCAGGTTGCTGCCATGGGCAAAGCCCACAATACCCGCTGTGTAATAGCTGGCCGAAGCGATAGTACCCGCCACGGTCAGGCCCTTGATCGTGGCGCCTTTGATGTAATGAAACGGTGCCACGCCCTGCTCATTGGTGCCAGTGCCTGTCGCCGAGCTGCTGATGCTGACAGTCAGTGTCTTTCCATTGCCAAGGAAAGTGCCGCTGAAGGGACGGGGGGCGTAAGGACTCTCCTCGCACAAACCTACCATCGTCGAAACGCTGATGCTGGTGTTCAGTTGGATGTATTTGCCGTTGAAGGAGATGCCATTGTTGACGTTTGTGGCGAATGTGTTCCATTCGGCAGCATTGTTCAAGAGGTATGGGCTTTCCGCCGTGCCTGCGCCTGAGGTAGGCCATAACGCCAGGATGACGGCCGAGCCGTTGCTGCTGGCATTGCCACAGCCGCCGCCAGCACCGCCGTCATGCCATGCGTTGCCATTCTCCCAGCCAGCGTCATCACTATAGTCGCTGGCATTAGGTCTGAGGCCGCCCGCTTGGATATCCGCATATTTAGGATTGGTCAACTCAATAGAAGTACCGTCGGGGGCCGGTGTGCCATTACTATTCGTGCCGCCTTTACCGCCTTTTGCTCCTGCATGATAGTAACCATTTGCGGTTCCAGAGTAAACCACCCAGGCAACGTTACCAGCGGCACCGCCGCCACCACCGCCACCGCCGGGGCCACCGGTTCCGATGTTGCTGGCACCACCGCCGAAGCCGCCGGCACCACCGCCACCGCCACCAGATGCCATATATAAATTCGAGCCAGGGTGCTGGGAAGCGGTTTGACCTCTATTGCCACCGGTGCCGTTTGAGCCGGCGCTACCGCCCGTGGCAGTCAGATGGACGAAAGACTGGAGCCAATAGAGATTGCCCATCGCGCCAGCAGTACTACCGGCACTGCCGGCATTGCCGTCAACACCATATTGTGTTGTCTCGTCTCCGGTTTGTCCGGTACGCTGACCGCCGGCGCCGCCATTGCCGCCGTTGGCGCCACGTGTGCCGATGCCTGCACCTGCACCGCCGCCGCCATTGCCGCCGGCGCCGCCCGAGCCGCCGAGGATAGTATTATCAGAAATCAGAAATGCATCATCGCCTGTGCCGCCGTTGCCGCCATTGGCAGCATTACCGCCCGTGGCATTCACCGTGCCGCCGCCGAGGAGATAGAGGGTGTTGCCTGAGGCCAGCTCGATGCCCGCGCCGGCGCCAGTCTGTCCGTTGGCGTTGGCACCCGTGCAGGTGAGGGTCACGCCCTCAGGCACGTAGAGATACACCGTGCCCTGAATTTTAAGGCCGCTGCCGCCTGCGTTGCTGTTGGTGAAGCTGAGGTTCGAATTGGCGTAATAGTACGTGGTGTTACCCGTGCTACCTAGCGTATGCCCCGAGGTGGAGCCTGAATTAATGGCAGTCCAGTCGCCTGAGGTGGTCTGCGTCAGTGCATAAACTTCCTCCCAACTGTTTTGTGCCCATGCTCCTTGTGCAACCGCGCACAGCAGAGCGAAAAATAGTAAAGTTTTCTTCATTATTATGTTAATAGTTTGATTTTTTCGTTAAAAAGAGGTACAAAAATAATCAAACTATTCCAAACAAAAGGGGGTTTGAAGCCCTGGATAGCAAGTTTTGTAAATTTTGAAACTTTTTGTAAATTTTGAAAGTGATTTTTACGATTTTGAAATTCGAAATTGCAAATTTTGAAACTACATATACCGCATCCAGGTGGTTACAGATTGCCCCATGCGCTGCTTGAAGGCGAGACTGAAGGTGCTGTAGCTGCGGAAGCCGCTTTCGCTGGCAAGCTGCTGTACGATGATGGTCTTTCCGGCAGAGACTGCCTCACGATAGAGTTTCGTGAAGTGGTTGATGCGGAGATTGTTGATATAGGCATTGAAGGTGATACCTTGGTATGAGAAATACTGGCTGAGATAGGTACGGTTGGTGCCGATGATCTTTGCGAGCTGTGGAAGAGTGAGGTTGTGCTGCAAGTAGAGCTGAGTGGCAACACAATGCTCATCGAGCAGATGTTCGATGTTGGAAGGAATGACCAAAGGCTGTCGTGTCGATTCGTAGGGTTGTTCCTCCGGTTGTTCGGGTTGTTCTTCGACTGTAATGTTTTTAAGCTGCGGCAGCGTCTCAATACGCCACAGTAGGAAGCAGTAAAAAATGATTGAGATGAATTGCACGATATAGTTTATTGTAAGGTCTTCGTCATCGAATCCATAGATCATGATTAACAGCAGGATGACGGTTATCAGCGCATGGCTCAGCCGTACCTCCTTGTTCTCCAAGTCGGCATAGTTGTCGCGCAGCCAACGTCCGTATTGCTTGACAGCAAATCCCATATATATGGTAAAAATGACGTAAACCAACAAGATGTATGCTAATCCGAAGGTTTGGAAATAACCATTGGGATTGACAATGTGGAGTATCTTGAGCACCGCGAATGGTATAGTCGCTATGACGATGGGCCAGACGTGCCGCTTGCGGTCTTGGAGCATGGCAAACATAGTGCCGGGGATGGTGGTGAACAACGTTAGACAGTCGAGATAAGTGAGCACCATAAAAGCCACAGAATTAGTGTCGCCGGAATAGATGCGGAAAAAGAGCCACCATATATGGCCCAAAAATGTTAAGGCAAAGAGTGCCGCAGCCCAACGGCGCAGTGGCATGGGTGGCGTGACATCGGCTGAGAAGGCGTTGCCCTTACGAAACAGCAAGTATATGCAGGCGTTGAGCGCTATTATTGCTGATACGCCGTAGAGCATGAAAAATAATATGATGGAGGTGGATATATGATCGAGTGACATTGTCGTAAACAATTTTTTTACGTGGCAAAAGTAATAAATAATAAAGTATGGGAAAAGAAAAAAATAGAAATTTTAAAACAAAGCTGATGGTTTGGATATTATTAGTATTTTTACATCGTTCTAAAATGATATAGCAGCTGTGCTTATGGTCCCGATGCCAGACATCAAGAATGAAACCACGCAGCGATGCGGTCAGGGCCGAGGCGACAAAAGGAGTGATTTCAAGTGAAATTAAGAGAAAAGTTATTTTTGTAAATGATTGACAATCAATATAGTTATTATCAGATGTATTCAGTTGGTGGTATTGAAAATATCGGCCCTGGGTACAGGTTTAAAAGCTAAAATCCCTTGCAAATCGAAGATTTGCAAGGGATTTTTTTATCTTATCTTCAATCCCTTCCGAAGCATTTTTAATGACGACTTCGTCATGTAGGTCTCAACGGTGCCTTTGTCGGTCTCGTATTGGAAACTCAGGCATTTGCCCTGAATGCGACGCTTGACAACCATGCATTTGATGTTTTTGTAATCACTCAATTTGTCGGAGTCGGTCGCCACCCTGCACCTGAACATCGTCGTGGTGCCAGGCTCACTGCCAAACAATCCCAAAAGATAACCGATAGAGTCGATGGCTTCATCGGTGGTGACTCCCAAATAAATACAAATCTCGCTGACAAGCTCGTTCATGAACTCGCGGGATGTCTGCATATAATTGTAAACATGTCCAAGGCTCAGATAATAATCGCGGGAGCCATAATAATCTTTATAGGTGAAAACCGAGTAGTCGTTGTTGTATTCCTCAACTTCCAAGATCTTCATGCGCGTGCCAAGGGTGTTCTGCGCGAACGAAAACACAGCTATTATCAAAAATGCTATGGCTATCAGAGTTTTTTTCATAGGTGTGTTTGTTGAATCGTTTCAATATAAAAACTCACAGGTCGGAACCCGTCGTTGCAGCTTATCATCGCAGAGTCTGGATTTTTCATCCATCCATCATAGAAATTGCCCCGACCGGCAGCAAGCTCCTGCACGAACCATCGCATCGACTCCCAGGCGCTGTCGCACATCCCATCAGGTTTTTCGCCGTTTTCCGAAATCCACGACTGCCCCTCAACCACATCGCAAGTGTGCTCGATGGGGTTCTCAAACCGACTTTGCAAATCAGCGTAGTTGGCTTTCCTGATGGATGTTATTCTGACTCTCATATTTTGTCTGCAAAAATAAAAAATTCTCCGAAACAAAATACATTTCGGAGAATTATTTTTAATATTAAAATCAATTATTTACCTTCAATGGCTTTCTCAAATTTCTTGATGCCGACATAGCCCATCAGATATGCTGCGCCTAAAGCGACGATGGCAAGGCCAATCATGGTGCTGACTATTGTGCCTGAGAACACAGGGTTTGTCATGCCATAGAGGCCGAGGACCGCTGCAGCGATACCGAAAAGCATTATTAACCACCATTGGCCGAAGCCGACTTTCTTGTAGTCGAAGCTCTGGATGAAAATGATGATGCCTTCAAACATCACCCACAATGAGAACACTACAGGAATCGCGACCGCTGTCTCCAAAAGGTTGAACAGGAAGAAGCATCCGATGAAGATCTGCAGCAATGCTGATAGGAAACGTGATGCGCTGTTAGGCAGGTAACGCTGTGTCCTGAAGGTGAATATGAGCTTTGAGATACCCGAAACCAAGGTGAAGCATCCGATAAGCCATGCTGATGCTAATAGAGTTCCACCTGGTTTTGCGATGCAGAATATGCCCAAAACGATGAGAAGAATGCTCGAAATGACGAGCCATATTTTTGTGCTTTTGTCCATAACTGTTGTATTAATTTGTTAATAATTTCACTTTAAATCCCTTACAGGAAAATCAAAATAGGTGTCCGGGAATGGCTCGTCGGCCAATGTGAAATGCCACCATTCACTGTCGAGAGGCTTGAAACCGTGGCTGAGCATGGCGTGACGCAACACCAGACGGTTGGCGAGCTGTGTTGATGTCAGGTCCATGTAGTCGGGATGGCTCTCGGTGCCGAACCAGTCGAACGTACTGCCCATGTCGAGCTCCTTGCCGGTCTGCTCGTCGACCAACGTCAAGTCGACAGTGGAGCCACGTGAATGGCCTGAGCGCGCCATGATGTAGTTCTGTTCGAAAAGCAGACTTTTATCCACCATAGGATAGAAGATGCGTTTCATCGCGGTGTCGTTCAGGTCTTCAGCCCAACGGATGAAATGATTCACAGCGCGTTGAGGACGGTATGAGTCCCAAATCTTCAGACGATAGCCGTGCTTGCGGAGCTCGTCGCTCACCACCTTCAGTGAGTCGGCGGCCTGCTTTGTCAGCAAAGCGACAGGCTGCTCATAGCCGTCGATACGCTCTCCCACAAAATTATAGGTGCTGTAATAACGTATCTCCAAAATGACATCAGGTACGACATCGGTGATCGCGACAAAATTCTCCGAGCCGTCATGAGCCCGTTTGGTGCCGCAGCTTACAAGCGCTAAGGCTAAAAATGCAAAAAACAGAACTTTTTTCATATAATGAAATACTTTTCCGACTGCAAATATACAAATAAATATTATATTTGCAGAAAATTTAAAAAAAAAATGAAAGCACTTCTTGGAATGTCGTTGGCAGAGCTGCAAGACCTTGTGGCTCAACATAATATGCCTAAGTTTACCGCCAAACAGCTCGTCGACTGGCTCTATCGCAAACGCGTCGCCACCTTCGATGAGATGACCAACCTGTCGAAACAGACACGTCAGATTCTGGCTGAAAATTATGTAACAGGTTACCACGCCTTCGAAGATGTCCAGGAGTCGAAAGACGGCACCAAGAAATACCTGTTTCCGGCTGAAAACGGCTTTGTCGAGACGGCGTATATCCCCGAACGTGAACGCGCTACGCTATGCGTGTCGTGCCAGGTGGGATGCAAGATGAACTGCCTCTTCTGCCAGACCGGAAAACAAGGCTTCCAAGGCAACCTTTCGGCTGGCGACATCATAAACCAGATACTTAACCTCCCTGAATATGAGAACCTGTCGAACTTCGTCTTCATGGGCATGGGCGAGCCGATGGACAACTACGACAACATCATGCGGGTGCTCGAAATCATGACCTCCGACTGGGGCCTGGCGATGAGCCCGACACGTATCACGGTGTCGACCGCGGGCGTCATCCCTAACATGAAACGTTTCATCAATGAGTCGAAATGCAACCTCGCCGTCAGTCTGCACAGCCCGTTCCACGACGAGCGCGCGAAAATCATGCCTGTCGAGAAGTCGTATCCTATCAATGAGGTCATCCACGCCATCCGCCAGCACGACTGGAGCGGACAGCGTCGTGTGTCGTTCGAATACATAGTGTTTAAAGGCCTTAACGACACTCCGAAGCACATCAACGAGCTCGCCCGTCAGCTCGGAAGCCTCCGTTGCCGCGTCAATTTAATCCGATTCCATGCTATACCTAATATAGATTTACAAAGCCCGTCACTCGAAGATATGGTCCGCTTCCGCGACAAGCTCAACGATAAAGGTATCATCGCCACGATAAGGGCTTCAAGAGGACAGGACATCGACGCCGCCTGCGGGCTGCTGTCGACGAAAAAAATGTAGAGACGATGCCATCGTTTCTACATTTTTTGTATATTTGCAAAAAATTATCTCAAAGTGCAAGTTTTAAAGACACAAATCAATCCGGGCAGCGCCGAGTTTCAGGAGAACCGCAAGGCTTTCATGGAGCTGATGGCGAAGTATCACGACGCCATGGACGCCAGCATGCACGGCGGTGGCGAGGCGGCTATCGCCAAACATAAGAAACGTAACAAACTCTTGGCACGCGAGCGCATAGACCTGCTCATCGACAAGAACACTCCGTTCCTGGAGCTCTCGCCTATGGCGGCTTACGACACGTATAACAACGACTTCCCGTCGGCAGGTATCATCACCGGTATCGGCATGATAGAGGGTCGCGAGGCCATCATCGTAGCCAATGACGCCACGGTGAAAGGCGGCACATATATGCAGTACACCGTCAAGAAACACCTGCGTGCACAGGAGATAGCGATGGAGAACCATCTGCCGTGCGTGTATATGGTCGACAGCGGCGGCGCCTTCCTGCCCGAGCAGGACACCGTGTTCCCCGACAAGGAACATTTCGGACGTTTCTTCTACAACCAGGCGAGGATGTCGGCAATGGGTATCCCTCAGATAGCCATCGTGATGGGAATGTGTACCGCTGGCGGAGCCTACGTGCCTGCCATGAGCGACGAGACCATCATAGTGAAGAAACAAGGCACCATCTACCTCGGCGGACCTCCGCTGGTGAAGGCGGCTACAGGTGAGATCGTCACTGCTGAAGAGCTTGGCGGAGCCGAGATGCACACCTCTGTATCAGGTGTCGCCGACCATCTGGCGGAGAACGACAGCCACGCCATGCAGATATGCCGTAACATCTTTAAAACACTGGAAAAGCCGAAGAAACAGCTGCTCGATATGCTTCCTGTCGAAGAGCCTCTCTACGACCCGACGGATCTCTATGGCATCGCACCTGTGGATTTAAGAAAAGTCGTCGACCCGCGCGAGGTCATCATGCGTATCGTTGACGGCAGCCGCTTCCAGGAGTTCAAAGAGAGATACGCCACCACCATCGTCTGCGGCTTCGCTCATCTGATGGGCTTCCCGGTGGGCATCATCGCCAACTACGGCGTGCTGTTCAGCGAGTCGGCACTCAAGGCGACGCACTTCATAGAATTATGCTGCCAACGTAACATACCGTTGGTGTTCTTGCAGAACGTCACCGGCTTCATGGTCGGAAAACAATACGAATGCGGCGGCATCGCCAAGGACGGCGCCAAGATGGTGCATGCGGTGAGTAACGCCAACGTGCCGAAGTTCACAATCATCTTTGGAGGCTCATTCGGTGCCGGCAACTACGGCATGGCAGGTAGAGCCTACAGCCCGCGACTGCTCTTCATGTGGCCTAACGCCAAGATTTCTGTCATGGGAGGCACCCAGGCCGCCAACGTGCTCGCCACCGTCAAGGAAGACCAGTACCACTACAAGGGAATGCCTGTTCCTGAAGAGGAAATCAAGGCTTTGAAACGCGAGATTCTTGCCAAATACGACTACGAAGGCTCGGCGTTTTACAGCACAGCACGTCTGTGGGACGACGGCATCATCGACCCCGTCGACACTCGAAGAATCCTCGCCATGGGCATCGCGGCATCGCTCAACCAGAAGTTCCCGCCACAACAGTTCGGAGTATTTAGAATGTAAGCTATGGAATTCACAACACTTCAAATAGGAATAGAGAAAAACGTCGCTCGCATCGCGCTGAACCGTCCTGAAGTCCGTAATGCGTTGAATGTCACGATGATAAAGGAGCTCACCGAAGCCGTCGACTGGCTCGATGCTCGCGACGACATCCATGTCATTGAGATCTGCGGCAACGGCAAGAGCTTCTGTGCCGGCGCCGACCTCAACTACATGAAAGACATCGCAAACAACGGATATATCCAGAATCTCGAGGATGCGAAAAGGCTGTCGAAGCTGTTTCAGACCATCTATTTCTGCAATACTCCAATAATTGCTCTTGTTCATGGTCACGTTATCGGTGGCGGCAACGGCATCATCGCTGCCTGCGACGTGGTGTTGGCTGAAAACGACACCGTCTTCGCCTTCAGCGAGGTGAAACTTGGCATCACACCGGCAACGATATCGCCTTTCATCATCGCAAAATGCGGCGAGGCGATGGCTCGCGACACCATGCTGAGCGGGCGTAAGTTCACTGCACAGGAAGCGCTGAGATTTAACCTCGTCAACTATGTCGGCACGATGGAAGAACTTAACAAACGCTTGGATTTCTATACGGAAAATTACCTTGCAGCATCTCCGTCGGCAATAAGAGACTGCAAACAGCTTATCCGTTCCGTCACTGGCCACGACGACCCATACAACCCAGTCTTTGAGATGACATCATCGCTTATAGCAAACGAAAGAATGGGAAAAGACGCTCAGGAGAGAATGAAAAAATTCATTGAAAAATAAATCATCAAATCCTAATGGCTAGTGGCTAGTGGCTAAAAATGGCTGTAAATTTGAAAAAATGAAAAAAGCATTATTAATCACAGTTTTAATGACAATGTCGTTTTGGGGTTTTTCACAAGACTGGTTCGGTTTCAGCAGATACAAGGATGACAATGAACGAATCAAGGCGAGCGGCAATTATCCAGAGGTCGTCTTTATGGGCAATTCCATAACTGAATATTGGACTTATTATCATCCTGACTTCTTTAACGGCAACAATTTCTGTGGAAGAGGAATAAGCGGGCAGACCTCGTCGCAGATGTTTGTCCGATTCATAGCCGATGTCGTGGAGCTTCATCCTAAAGCTGTGGTTATTATGGCGGGGACAAACGATGTGGCGCACAATGATTATTATGTCGAGCCGGAAAAAGTTGTTGAAAATATCATCGCCATGTGTGATATCGCTAAAGCCAACGGCATTGTCCCTATAATAAGCTCAATACCGCCATGCTCAGGTTTTCCTTGGCGGCAAGAGATTGAAAATCCGGGTCAGACCATAGTCAATATCAACAAAAGCTTGAAAACGTATGCTGAAAACAACGGCATCGTTTATGTTGATTATCATAGTGCCCTTGCTGACAAAAATCTCGGTCTGCCCAAGAATCTCAGCGACGATGGATGTCATCCGAATCCTGACACCTATCTTACAATGGAGTCGCTCGTGATGAAGGCGATTCGGTCGTTATCTGATAAATAATTTACAATAAACAATATAAAAATGCCTAAATTTGAAATAAGACCAGCAACAGAAAACGAAGCTGGACTGGTGTTGGACTTCATCAAGAAGCTCGCGGTTTATGAAAAGATGATAGACGAAGTCGAAGCGACTGTCGACACCATTTACGACTCCTTGTTTGTGAAGCACGATGCCGAGGTCGTATTCGGTTGCGAGGACGGCATACCTGTCGGTTTTGCCTTGTTTTTCCACAACTTCAGCACCTTCGTCGGGCGCAAGGGCCTCTATCTCGAAGACCTCTTCGTCATCCCCGAGAAGCGCGGCTTAGGCTACGGAAAGGCGTTATTGTTGCATCTTGCACACCTCGCCAAGGAGCGTCACTGCGGCCGCATGGAGTGGGTCTGCCTCGACTGGAACCAGCCATCTATCGGCTTTTATAAGTCATTGGGTGCCAAGCCGATGGAAGACTGGACGATATACAGGCTGGATGAGAATACTTTGGCAAACGTGTGATTACTGTTTTTACAGAAGTCAGAATAATAAAATCCGCAATCCGAATATCGGAGCTGCGGTTTTTTGTGAAACACGCTGATTTTTACGGCTTTCTTTCTGAAATTTTCATAATTTTAACCTATTTGCTTGACGCAAAAATTATTTCCTGTACCTTTATTGTATATATAATAAAAAAGTCGTACTTTTGCAACGAATTATACACTATGCCATCAAGGAAGATACATAAAGTGCTGATAGCGGGTCGCGGTGAGATCGCGGTTAGGGTGATACGTACACTTAAGAAGTTGAGTATCAACTCTGTAGCTATCTATGCCGACAACGATGCCGACGCGCTTCACTGCCGTCTCGCTGACGAAGCCCGACCACTCGGCAACGGCGCACTTCTCGACACTTATCTCAATATTCAGAAGATTATCGACGCAGCCCTCGACACCGGTGCCGACGCCATACACCCTGGCTACGGCTTCCTCTCAGAGAGTCCTGAGCTCGCCGAGGCGTGCGCGAACAACAATATCATATTCATCGGCCCCGATGCCGACACCATGCGCCTCATGGGTAACAAAATAGCCGCCCGTGAGTTCGCTAAATCACATGGGATACCTGTGACGACAGGCGTTGCCGGTGACGTGAAAGTCATCTTGGCTCAAGCCGACAAGCTGCCTTATCCTGTGCTCATCAAAGCGGCGGCAGGCGGCGGAGGTAAGGGCATGCACATAGTGCGTTCCAAAGAATCATTGCAAAACGAGCTCGAGACAGCATCGCGCGAAGCACAGAAATACTTCGGCGACGGCACCGTCTATGTCGAGCAATATATAGAGAACCCGCGCCATATCGAGGTGCAGATCCTCGCCGACCACTACGGCAACGTGATACATCTCTTCGAACGCGAATGCTCGGTGCAGCGCCGCTACCAGAAGATTATCGAAGAATCACCGTCGCCGACATTGACACCCGAGAAACGTCAAGCTATATGCGACACTGCGGTAAGTCTCTGTAAAGCAGTGGGTTACCGTAACGCTGGCACGGTGGAGTTCCTCGTTGACAACGACCTTAACTTCTACTTCCTCGAGATGAACACCCGTATCCAGGTGGAGCATCCTGTCACGGAACAGCGCACAGGCATCGACATCGTCGAGGAGCAGATACGTATCGCTCGCGGCAAGGAGATGGGATGGACACAAGACATGATACAGGATAAGGGTCACGCCATCGAATGCCGAGTATATGCTGAAGATCCAGAGAACGGGTTCCTGCCAGCCGCAGGCGAGGTGACACTCTATCACGAGCCTCTGATGCGTGGCGTGCGTATCGACAGCAGCATCGACGGACCGTGCACAATATCAGACAGTTACGACCCGATGATTGCCAAGCTGATATGCTACGGCAAGACCCGCGACGAAGCCATCGAGATAACTCGTAGAGCACTCAAGGAATATATTGTGCAGACAGATAAGACTAATATTCCTTATCTGCAAAGCATCATTGATAATCAAGACTTTACAAATAATAAAATCGACACTTCCTATTGCGGAAAGCATCAGGAAGAACTTGTCGAAAACATCCGTAAGGCACGTCGGAACATCAAAAAAGAAGACATCGCCGCTATGTTCCTCTTCTTCGATTTCAACAACAAACAAAACACCTCGGACGTGTGGAACGCCATCGGTTACTGGCGTTTCCAGATGTCGCTGAATGTCACGGTGTTTGAGACGCGCGATGACAAGAATCCTATGACGATGCCTGTGCAAATCAACAGCCTCTCGGCAAAATCGCTCGACTGTGTCATCAACGGAAAGCCTTATTCGGTGCTTCTCGCACAGAACGGCGACGTTAAGAAGGTGATAATCAACGGGAAAACCGAGGCTGTCTTCGTGTCGCAGACACCGCATCACGACTATTGTGTGCATCTGCGCGGACTGGATTTCATCTGCCGCCGCGAAGACCAGCTCAATGACATGCGCGACTATTCGCATACCGACGTGGCAGGCGACGACATGAAGTTCTTCTCGCCAATGCCAGGTAACGTGATGAAAATCAATGTTAAAGAAGGCGACGAGGTGCATTACGGCACCATACTGTGCATCGTGGAAGCTATGAAGATGGAAAACAATATCGTTGCGAAAAGCGATGCTAAAGTGTTGAAAATCAATGTTAAAGAGGGTGAGAAAGTAGATACGAAAACCATTTTAATAGAACTTGGAATATGAATTTCGGATTGACAGAAAAACAAATCGAACTGCGCGCCAAAGTGCGTGATTTCGCTGAGAAAGAGGTGAAACCCGTGGCGGCGTTCAACGATGAGAATGAGAAATTCGATGTGGAGCTGACCAAGAAGATGGGCCAGCTCGGACTTCTGGGCATGTGCGTCCCGAAGGAATACGGCGGTCAGGAACTTGACACTTTGTCGTATATCATTGCTGTTGAAGAACTTGCGCGTGTCGACGGCTCCACAGCAGCTACCATAGCAGCCGACAACTCATTGGGCATCGGTCCGATAAAAGATTACGGAACAAAAGAACAGAAAGAGAAATATCTGCCTCGTCTGTGCAAAGACCATCTGTGGGGCTTCGGTCTCACCGAGGAGACGGCGGGCTGCGACTCGCGTGGCACGAAATCGACGGCTAAACTCGTTGACAATCAGTGGGTTGTCAATGGCTCGAAGATTTTTATCACCAACAGTGCCACTCCGATGACGTTGGGCAGCACCATACAGGTCATCAGCGGCGAGAGCAACGGCAAGCCTGAGTTTACGGCGTTTCTGATAGAGAACACCACCCCTGGATTCACGCAGCGTCCGATGGACCGCAAGATGATGTGGCGCGCTTCGAACACTGGCGAGCTGAAGTTTAACAACGTTAAACTCAGCGAAGCCAACATCCTCGGGAAGCCAGGCGACGGCTCACATATCATGCTGGCGACACTCGACGGTGGCCGTCTCAGCATCGGCGCGATGGGACTCGGCTGTGCGCAGGGTGCCTACGAGATGGCTCTCGAATATTCGAAGCAGCGCGAGCAGTTTGGCAAGCCTATCTGCAAGTTCCAGGCTGTCAGCTTCATGCTGGCTGAGATGGCGATGAAGATAGAGGCGGCACGCGAGCTCCTTTACAAGGCCTGCCGCATGAAAGACGCCCATCTGCCGTTTGGCAAAGAAGCCGCGATGGCGAAGCTATACTGCTCGATGGTAGCCGCAGAAGTGTGCGACAAAGCCGTCCAGGTGATGGGAGGCCACGGACTGCTGAAGGACTTCAACATGGAGCGATTCTACCGCGACCAGCGCATACTCCAGATAGGAGAGGGAACGAGTGAGATCTTGAAGTTGGTTATTTCAAGGTATATAGGATGCTGATGCCTTAAGGGCGTTAATGCGGCTGCCTTAAGGGCATTAATGCCATTAAGGGCTTTAAAGGCGTTAAGGATGCCGCAAAGGTAGTTAAGGAATTTAAATTAAAATCATAATAAAAATATATCATCATGGAAATCAAGAAATTAAACGAAATGTTCGACGTGCTGAAGAGCCGTCCTAAGAAACGTCTTGTAGCAGCTTACGCTATGGACGACCACACAATCTGCGCAGTCAACGACGCTGTTGACAATGGTCTCATCGACGCCACCCTCATCGGTGACCCTGCCCGTATCCCTGAGATCTGCAAGGAAGAGAAGATCGACATCAACAAATTCAAAATCGTCGAGGAAAAAGACGACGTGAAGGCAGCTGCCTTGGCATGTGACCTCATCAACCGCGGCGAAGGCGACATCCTCATGAAAGGCCTTCTCCCTACCGACAAATACATGCGCGCCATCCTCAACAAGGAACGCGGCCTCTGCCCACCTAACGTCACCCTGGCACACGTCGCAGTGATCCAGAACCCGGCTTACCATAAGCTCCTCGTGGCTTCTGACTGCGCTATCATCCCGTTGCCTGACCTCAAGCAGAAACAGACTATCTTGAAATACGTCACCACAGTGTCGAAGGCTCTCGGCGTGAAGACCCCGAAAGTGGCTCTCGTGACAGCTACCGAGCAGATGAGCGCTGGCATCCCGGCATGTGTCGACGCAGCTATCATCTCTAAGATGGCAGAACGCGGCCAAATCAAAGGATGCCTCGTGGAAGGCCCTATCTCTCTCGACCTCGCTTGCGACGCTGAGACAGCACAGATCAAAGGCATGAACAGCCCAGTGGCCGGCGACGCCGACTGCCTCGTGTTCCCTAACCTCGAAGCATCGAACGTGTTCTACAAATGCTGCTCGAAATTCAACAAATCGGAAATCGGCGCGATGCTCATGGGTGCCAAGGTCCCTTGCGTCCTCTCATCACGCGGCGACACATCGCTCACAAAACTATATTCAATAGCTCTCGCAGCATTGATAGCATAAGAATTAGTAAAGACGCACGCCGTGCGTCTCAACGAAAATAATAAAAAAACAGAACATTATGTATAAACTTTTAATCATCAATCCAGGCTCGACATCAACGAAGGTTGCTGTCTTCAATGACAAGGAACAGGTCTTCAAGAAAAACATCAAGCATTCTGTCGAAGATTTGGCTAAATTCGATAAGATTGCTGACCAGTTCTCTTATCGTAAAGAAGTGATTCTCAATGAGTTGAAAAACGAAGGCGTTGATATCAACGGTCTCAGTGCCGTCGTCGGCCGTGGCGGTCTGCTTCACCCATTGACATCAGGCGTTTATGAGGTGAACGAGCCTATGCTCCGCGACCTCAAAGCCGCTTCGTATGGTGAGCACGCCTGCAACCTCGGCGGTCTCATCGCCAACGACATCGCCAAGGAATACGGTGTGAAGGCTTACATTGCCGACCCTGTCGTCGTCGACGAGATGGAAGACGTGGCACGTTACTCGGGTCACCCGCTGTTTCCGCGTATCTCCATATTCCACGCCTTGAACCAGAAGATGATTGCCCGTCAGCACGCTGCTGCTGTAGGCAGGAAATACGAGGATTTGAACCTCATCGGTGTGCATCTCGGAGGCGGTATCTCTGTCGGTGCCCACAAACACGGTCGCGTGGTTGATGTCAACAACGCGCTGAACGGCGACGGCCCATTCACCCCTGAGCGTTCAGGCGCCCTCCCGTCAGGTCCGTTGATGAAAGCCTGCTTCAGTGGCAAATACACTAAGAAAGATGTCGACCTCATGCTCAAAGGCCAAGGCGGCTTCGTGGCATATCTCGGCACCAACGACGCTCTCGAAGTTGAAAACCAGGTGAAAGCCGGCAACAAGGAATGGGAGAAAGTGTATCGCGCCATGGCATACCAGATCGCCAAGGAAATCGGCGGCGTGGCAGCAGCAGCCCTCGACATGAACGTCGACGCTATCTTCATCACAGGCGGTATGGCATACGACAAGACCTTCTGCGGCATCATTGAAGAACATGTCAAGAAGATCGCACCAGTATACCGTTATCCGGGTGAAGACGAGATGCTCGCCCTCGCATTGAACGGCATCATGGTGCTGTCAGGTGAGGCCAAGGCACAAATGTATGAATAATTAACATTCGATGATACGTGTAGAGACGCACGGCCGTGCGTCTTTACATGTATTGTATTATATGTATTGTATTAAAACCATATTTCTGATCATATTGTCTTGTATCTGCCTGACAATCAACGCCCAGCAGAAAAACAAGACTTTTGTCCATATCGAGCATGCCGATTACCAAGTCTACGATGAATCGTATGGAAAGGACGTGGAACGCCTTATCGGAAATGTGGCATTGCGCCAGGACTCGGCCTATTTCTACAGCGACAGCGCACATTTCAACGAGAAGACACGTTACTTCGACGGCTATGGCCACGTCCATATCAAGGTGAACGACACCACCGACATCTTCAGCGACAAATGTAAGTATTCGGGAGATATAAAATTCGCCGAGTTGTTCGACAACGTCATCCTGAAAGACGACTCTACGGTGTTGAAAACCAATTACATGACGTATGATAGAAACCAGCATCTGGCGACATATCCACGTCATGGCTCAATCACCCGCAACGACAAAAATCTTGTTTCCCAAAAAGGTTATTACCGCGACGACATTCAGGTGGCGTATTTCCGCACCGATGTGGTGGTCACGACGCCGAAAAGCCGGATGATTACCGACACTTTGGTGTATAACATCAAGGAAGAGAAGATGTATTTCTTCGGTCCGACGACCATCTATTACGACGAGAGTGTCCTTGACGGAAACTACGGCTGGTATGACGCAAAAAACGACGTCGCTTATCTCGACAGAAGAGCCACTTTGAGTAATAAGAACTTCTCAATCACGTCTGACTCAATGTTTTACGATAAGAAAGCCGATTTCGCGAAAGCGATGAGCAACGTCTTTATCCAAGACACTACCAACAAGGCGATTATCGAAGGAAACTACGGCGAGATGTGGAAGAAGCTGGGCAAGAGCTTCGTCACCGACAGCGTGCGAGCCCTTTATTATGCCGACAAAGACACGCTTTATCTGCATTCCGACACACTGTTTTTTTACATGGATACGATAAAACAGCAGGCTGAGCGTGTGCTGGCATATTACAATGTGCGTTTCTATCGTCGCGACATCCAAGGAAAATGCGACTCGCTGAATTATTATATCGCCGACTCATGCGCGAAGATGCGTGTGAATCCTATAGTTTGGGCGGAACACAGCCAGCTGCGCGGCGACTCCATCAATATTGTGATTGCAAACAAGTCGATCGACAGCGTGTTGCTTTATCCTAACGGTTTCATCATACAGAAAGACACCATCGAGGGATTCAACCAGATCAAAGGAAAGACGATGACGGCTTATTTCAAGGAAAACGAGCTCGACCACGTGTATGACGACGGCAACGCCGAGACGGTGTACTGGCTGCGCGAGGAGGACGGCAAGATGATCGGCATCAACGTGTCGCAGAGCACCGCCATGGATATCACTATCGAGAAAAACCAGATCGTCAGGATAAAATATTTCAAGAAAACCACCGAGACATTGTATCCGAAAGAGAAGATGAAACCCAGTGTGGAGATCTTGAAAGGCTTCGAATGGCTTGAAGAACTGCGTCCGACCGACCCTGACGACATCTTTAGGAAGCCGACGCAAGTCGTTGAGGATGAGGGTAATAAGCGTCACAGAGGCCGCCGAAAATAATTTTGGAAAAATAATTGTTGCGCGTATCAAAAAATTTTGTATTTTTGCAGCGCAAAATCCGATGGGGTATTAGCTCA
>JAEEGK010010393.1_pt1 | contig 21479 bp, 19 predicted proteins | sample 8958771 | NCBI WGS metagenome assembly JAEEGK01 (sample SAMN16246547, study PRJNA631951) | gut metagenome | biome: gut microbiome; feature: rumen; material: SC-attached | host: Bos | place: Iran: Karaj | collected 2018-10 | reverse complement strand
CTACTGCCACGATCCGCAGATCACCGCCGGCACGAGCAAGACCAAGTTCAGCCCGAGCAACACCTGCACCCGCGAGCAGGTCGTGACCTTCCTCTGGCGGGCCAAGGGCTGCCAGGAGCCGACGAGCACCGAGAACCCCTTCAAGGACGTTCCGGCTGACGCGTACTACACCAAAGCCGTCCTCTGGGCGGTCGAGAATGGGATCACGAACGGCAAGAGCAAGACGAAGTTCGGCGTCGGCGATCCCTGCACCCGTGAGCAGGTCGTGACCTTCCTCTGGCGCGCAGAAGGCATGCCGGAGCATGAGCCCGTCGAGAACCCCTTCACCGACGTCAGCGAGACGGCCTACAGCTACGACGCCATCCTCTGGGCCGTGGAAAACGACATCACCAAAGGAACCTCGAAGACCAGGTTCTCTCCGGCAAAGACCTGCACCCGAGGCCAGATCGTGACCTTCCTCTACCGGGCCTATCCCTAATCCCTGCAGCACAAAAAATCAGCGGGTGCTTCACCCGCTGATTTTTTGTGCAGTGTTTTGGACGCGTCAGCCCGTGACGACGACCTCGCCGTGGGCCTCGGGAATATCAAAGATGATCTCGCCGATCTCCGGCGCAGTGATCTTGCCGCGCAGGGGATTCTTCACGCTGTCGATGGGGCAGAGCAAGTTCGCCTCTACCTCGGACCGCTCAAAGCTCAGGTCGGTGTCGATCATCTTGCAGTCGATCAGCTTCAGATTCGTGCAGTAGCACAGCGGCTGGGTTCCGATGATCGTGCAGTTGATCAGGGTCAGATGGTCGGCATACCAGGCCAGATACTCGCCCTTGATCGTGCTGTTTTTCACGGTCACGTTGCGGGAATGCCAGAGACAGTCCTTGGTGTCGAAGTCGCAGTTGTCAAAGACGGCGTTTTCCAGGTACTGGAAGGAGTATTTGCCTTTCAGACGCACGCCGGAGAAGTCCAGGTTGCGGCAGCGAAGCATGAAGTATTCCCCCTTGGCCGTGCAGTTGCGCACCGTCAGGTTGTCCACGCTCCAGCCAAACTCTGCGGATTCGATGTCGGAATCTGTAATCAAAACGTCGCGGCACTCGCGCAGGGCCTTGATGCCGTGGAGCTTGGTGCCCGTGATCTCCACGTGGTCGCAGTACCACAGGGAGGCGCGGCAGGCCTCGGTCAGCTCGGAGTCGCGGATGGTCAGATAGTGGTCGTGCCAGCAGGGATAGCGGAGGTTGAAGAAGGTGTTCTCCGCCACAACGTCCGAGCACTCCTTCAGTGCGCTCTCGCCGTCGGCAGGGCCGTCAAAGCGGATGTTGCGCAGGGTGACGTCCTGTACGCCGTAAAGTGCGCGTTCCTGATCGAGCGTCTGGTTTTCAATCAATTTCATGGATTTGCCTCCGGTTTTTTTGTTTTCATTATTGTAACACACCGCTTCCGAAATAGCAACCATCATCTTTTGCACACTGGTTCATGATCCCGAATCCGTTTTCGCGGAATCGTCGGTTGACTTTTGTGTTAGTGCATGCTAATATTAGATCTGGTTATCGGTTTTAATCAGCAAAATACAAGATATAGGTTAATGTGCCTTTTATGGGACATCGGCCATGGTATACTTGGTGCATAGAGAACGAAAGGCGGCGTGAGCTATGCACCACAAGAAAGAATTGAGCCTGAGAGAGTTCCTGAATCGTTTCCCGACTGAGGAAAGCTGCGAAGAATACCTGTTTCAGCAGAAGTGGCCGGACGGGTTTATTTGCCCGAAGTGTGGCTGCCGTGAGTTTTACCATATCAAGGGACGCAAGCTGTACCAGTGTAAGCACTGCCGTCACCAGAGCTCCGTCACGGCAAACACCGTCATGCACAGAACACACAAGCCGCTGACGGCATGGTTCCAGGCTATCTACTTTGTTGCATCCGACAAGCGCGGTATCTCCGCTTGCACTTTAGCCGGAAAACTGGATATTTCTTATGAAACAGCCTGGTATATGCTTGTTCGCATTCGCAAAGCCATGGATCAAAGGGAAAGCCAGTATATGCTTGCGGGCATTGTCGAGCTGGACGACTCCTACTTCGGAGCAAAAATCAAGGGTAAGCGTGGTCGTGCCGCCGGAAACCAGAGTGTGATTGTTTGCGTGTCGAAGGACAGCAAAGACCGTCCTCAATTCTTGAAAATGACTGTAGTGCCAAATGTACAGCGGTCTACAGTAGAGCAATTTGTGGATACCACCATTGAAAAAGGCACAACCGTTCAAACTGATAGCTACCGCAGCTATATTAAGCCTCTCAGAAAAGGATATAACCATGAGTCCGCGGATTTTGATCCAAACAGTGAGCATTTGAAATGGCTCCACACCATCATTGGCAACGCGAAAGCCTTTCTGAAGGGCACTTACCACGGTACAAGCACGAAATACTTGCAGTCTTATCTCAGCGAGTTCTGCTATAGATTCAACCGCAGGAGCTTTCACGGGCAGATCTTTGACCGCTTGGTCCTTGCCGTTTCCTCCTGCAACTAAATCTTGTGCCTTGCTGAGTTAAGCCGATAACCAGAATATTAGATAGCGATTGCTAATCGTATCCGGATTCGGGAGGGGAGAGGTCGATTCCGACGGTTACAGCGCCGATCAAACCGAGGCGATGACCTGGATCCGGGCGATCACCGGGATCACCGTCGGCGACACGGCCTATACCCGGACCTCGAGCTATCCCTACGACGCGGATACCTATTATCTCGGCAGCTCCAGCCCGCTGTTCATGCTCAACCGCAGCGGCCTGGGCGGCTATCCCGCCGTTGGCACCACGACCTATACCGTGACCGTTACAGCCGCGGGCTACAAAACCGCCCACCTGACGGTTGCCGTGACCAATAGCGGCTATTCCATCTCTGCGCAGGTCACCGGCGTCGAATGATCGCCGCCTAAACGCAGCCCCCGACGGATCGCATTCCGATCCGTCGGGGGTATTGTGTGCGCTTCCGCATGAATTGCCCCCCGGCGGAGGGCAGCGACCTTTTACCGTTTCACACGAAGAGCGCCGTGCAAGACGAAATATCATCTTCGCATGGAAACCGCTTTCAGAGCGGATCACAAGCTCTGCTTTCCCTGGCGATGTCGGAGCCCTATTCTACCCGCAGCATACGATAGCCGATGCCGATGTGGGTCTGGATGAATTGGGGAGAATTCGGAGCGGATTCCAATTTTTTCCGCAGGGTCGCCATAAAGACCCGGAGCGATGCGATGTCGTTATCCCAGCTTCTGCCCCAGATTTTTTGTGTGATATAGGTATGCGTCAATACCTTGCCGGTGTTTTTCGCCAACAGGCAGAGAAGCTTGTATTCGATTGGGGTCAGCTTCAGTTCCTCTCCCCGAAGAGCGGCAAAGCCGGCGGAATAGTCGATGGTCAACGCACCGTTGGTATAGACGGATTTGTCCGTCGCCCCGTCCGGGTTCATCATGGCCAGACGCCGAAGCGTTACGCGCAGCCGTGCCAGCAGTTCCTCCACGGAGAAGGGCTTTGTCAGATAATCGTCCGCGCCGGCGTCCAGTGCTTCAATTTTATCCGTGTCCTCGCTGCGGGCGCTGATGACGATAATGGGCAGATTGGACCAGCTTCTGATCCGCCGGATCACCTCGACCCCATCCATATCCGGAAGGCCCAGGTCGAGGAAGATCACGTCGGGGTTGTGGGAGGAGGCCAGCATGATCGCGTCCTCTCCTTTCGGTGCGGTCAGGAATCGGTAATCGTGGGTTTTCAGGGTTGTGACCATCAGATTGCGCACTGGCGTATCGTCTTCAACCACAAGAATCAGGGGCTTATTCATGGACTGTGACCTCCCTCCTGGGCAAAGTAAAGGTAAAGCGGCAGCCGCTTGGCTCATTGTCGGTCAGCATGATCGTGCCCTCGTGGGCTTCTACAATGGACTTGCACAGAGCAAGACCGAGACCGAGGCCTCTTCTGCCGTCGGAGACCTTGCTCTGCCCGGTATAAAACATTTCAAAAATATGCGGCTTCTTGTCGTCCGGAATCCCCGGCCCGTTGTCGCTGACGCTGATTTGGATGCAGTCCTCTGTCCGCTCGCTCCGAATCACGATTTCTGAGCCAATCGGCGTGTTCTTGATCGCGTTGTTGATCAGGTTGATCAGTACCTGCGTGATCAGCCTTGCGTCCATCCGGGCAATCAGAATCTCCTCCGAAGGGGCAATTTGGATGATTTCGTGCTGTGACGCGTTACGATCCGCGTGCTGGACAGCCTCCTCCACCACGTCGCTTACAACCTCCGGGGCAAGATGCAGATCCATCTGACCGTTTTCTATGCGGGAGATAGAGAGCAGATTCTCGACCAGGTTGATCAGCCACTCCGAATCGTCGTAGATATCGGAAAAGGCCTGCTCCAGCGTATCAGCGTCGAGCTGCCGATAATGGGACAGCAGATTGCTGGCATTTCCGGAAATTGACGTCAGCGGCGTACGAATGTCATGAGAAATGGAACGCAGAAGATTGGAGCGGAGCTGCTCGTTCCGGACCGCGATTGCGGCCTGCTCCTTTTCCTCGGCATTGCGCAGGCTTTCCAGTGCCAGCGCGCACTCGCCCAGAATCGAGGTCAGCACGCTGTCGGAGAAGGCCTCCATTGGCTGACCGCCCAGGCGGATGCAGAGCACACCGTAGCAGTACCCGTTGATACAGATTGGCCGATACAGGGACCTTGACTTCCCATATTGCTCCTCATGAACGCCGGCAGACTGCTGATGCCGATAAGTCCAGGCCGCGATTGCCGCCTCGTTTTGATCCGGGGAAAGATTGCCCTCCTCGCTCTCCGACGGACCGAAAATGGACTCGGTCATGAGGCTTTCATCGGTTTCTCTGGCATAGATGACTGCAGTTCGTTCCACCAGGGCTGTCGCCTGCCGGGCAGTGATGCGGAGCACGTCGCTTGCTGTCGCTGCCTTCTGCAGCATCTGATTCGTATCGAACAGAACCTTTGCCCGAAAGGCCTCACGGGCGGATTGACGGGCGTTTGCCTTCATCTTGTTTGCAAGGCTGCCCGTGATCAGGGATGAGATCAGCATGATCCCAAAGGTAACGGCATACTCCGGCTCGTAGGTGTGAAAGCTGAAGGTCGGCGCGATAAAGAAGTAGTTGAACAGCAGAACGCTGGCCAGAGAGCTCACGGCGCTATAGATCGGGTTAAGCGTGGTGGCAGCGATGATCAGTACGATAAGGATAAAGACCGTGATGATATTTGCTTCGGAGAAGCCGAACCGTGTAAACAGCAGCCCAATGCAGGTGGCGCCAAGAAGCAGCAGCAGCGTCACCAGCGAGTCCTTCCAGGTCAGCCGAATCTGATCGGGCAGGCGGAATTGGCTGGTCTGCTTTTTTAAGTCCACTGCGGAATCCGGAATGATATAGACGTCCAGATCCGGGGCGTTCAATATGATCTGCTCCGTAAGGGACACCTTGCTCCAAACGTGCTGTCGTTTCGTGCCGCTTCGACCTACCACGATCTTCGTTGTCCCGGAGATGTGGGCATACTCTGCAATTTGCACCGCGACGTCATTTCCGATGACCGTAGCAACGAACGCTCCGTTCTGCTCCGCAAGACGGGTGTTTTTTTGCAGCCTTGCCTTATCCGCGTCTGAAAGCGCATCATAACGATCCGTTTTTACGTAGATTGCCGTCAGCGCGGCGTGGAAAGCCTCCGCCATCTTCACCGCAGCGGAAATGACCTTGTGGTTTGATGGGGAAGAAGACAGACAAACAAGGATACGCTCAGTTGCCTCTGCAGCCTTTTCCAAGATATCCACCTCTCCTCTTCGGTTCGTTGCCGCACACAGTATACCACAGTTGTTGGAAAAATGCTACCATTTGCAGGAATGATTCGTCCAATTATCCGTTTTTTCCCGAGGATCCTTTTGATCTCCGGAATCAGAATCGGATTCTTTGTGTCTGAATGCTGCGTGAAGATTCTTCTCGATGAACCGGCCCAGGCGGTTTACCGCAAAATAGCCGACCGCGAAGGCCAATAAGAGCCCAAGGATCAATCCGATTACCTCCACAGCCGATCACCTCCTCCAAGACGCCGCGTAATCAGGTTCGGAAGCATTTTTGAATCGCCCTGCGAGTTCCCAACACAAACATCGTTTTGCTTCCGTTGAGCATTGTATCCGGGGTGATGGACAGATCCATCTTCCCATTCTCTTTAACAGCCATCAGGTTGATGTCGAATTTCTTCCGAATATCAATCTGTCCGACAGTTTTTCCAATCCAGTCTGCCGGGACGGATACCTCATAAATCGCGTGGTCCTCATCCAGTCGGATGTAGTCCAGAATATGATTGGAGGCATAGCGGATGGCCGCCCAATCGGCAATTTCCTTTTCGGGATTGATTACCTCGTCCGCGCCGTTTCGCAGCAGAAATTTTGCCTGGATCTCCCGGTCCGCCCGGGACACCACCATCCTTGCGCCCAACTCCTTCAAAATGGACGCGGTTTCCAGCGATACCTGAAAGTCACCCGCAATCGTCACAATGCAGACGTCGTAGTTGTTCACACCGATGGACCGAAGAAACGGCTCGCTGGTGCTGTCACCGATCTGCGCGTCAGTCACATAGGGCAGGATCGCGTTGACCCGGTCTTCGTTTTTGTCCACGGCCATGATCTGGTGTCCCAGCTCATGAAGCCGCTTTGCCAGCAGCACGCCGAAATTATTCAAGCCGATCAGCAATACAGATTTCATTTCAGCACCTCCTCAACCAACGTTTATTTTCTCCACCGGGTATTGCGCTCCGTCGTTTCCGGTTTTCGAAACAGCGGCATAGATCAGCGTCAGACCGCCCACTCTTCCAAAGAACATCAGCCCAATGAGAAGGATGTGCGACGCCGTCCCCAGATAGGGCGTCAGTCCAAGAGACAGGCCGACCGTTCCGATGGCGGAGGCAGCCTCAAAGAGGCAGGCGCCAAAAGGAAGCGTTTCCTCAACACTGATGATCGCGCCGCTGATGAGCGTCAGGCCGAGATACATTGTCAGCAGCGTTGCGGCTGTCTTGATCGCACTGTCGTCAATTCGTCTGCCGAAGGCGTATGCGCTTTTCTTCTTTCGGAATACAGCCAGCGCATTCAGGACCAGCACGGCAGCGGTTGTGGTCTTCATGCCGCCGGCAGTGGAGCCCGGAGAACCGCCAATCAGCATCAGAGCAATGATGAGCAGGCGCCCCCTGCCGGACAGGACGTTCAGATCTGCGGTATTGAACCCCGCTGTTCTGGGCGTGACCGACTGAAACAGGGAAAGCCATACCCGCTCTCCAAGCGGATAATTGGCGTACTCCCCGAAGAACAGCAGCAGCGCAGGGATCAGGATCAGCACGCCGCTGGCAGCCAGGATCACCTTGGTTTGCATCCGATATCGTTTGAACCGAAGCCTGTTTCCGGCAAGGTCGTCCCAGGTCAGGAACCCGATCCCGCCCGCCAGAATCAGCAGGCAGACCGGAAGCACGATACCCGGATGATTTGCAAAGGACGTCAGCGAGGAAAACGGTCCGGTTTTGTCTCCCATCAAATCAAAGCCTGCGTTGCAAAAGGCGGAGACTGAATGAAACACCGCCAGCCAGATCCCGGAAATGCCGTATTTCCCACAGAAGAAAGGCAGCATGATCAAGGCTCCTGCCGTTTCCACGGTCAGCGCCGTGCGGAGAATAAAGCGCGTCAGTCTCACAACTCCCCCGATCTGGTGTGCGGAAAAGCTGTCCTGCAGCACACTTCGCTGCAAAAGAGAAATCTTTCTGCCTGACACGGTGGAGATAAAGGCGGCAAAGGTCACGACGCCAAGCCCGCCGATCTGAATCAGAACCAAAATGACAGCCTGGCCGAAGCCTGACCAGCAGGAAGCGGTATCCTGAACAACAAGTCCTGTCACGCATACTGCGGAGGTCGCCGTGAACAGCGCATGCTCCAGGCAGACGCCTGTCCCGCTTTTTGCTGCGAAAGGAAGCAGAAGCAAAAGCGTTCCAAGCAGAATCAGACTGGCGAAGCCAAGGATCAAAATCTGAAACGACGTCAGCTTTTTTCCAAGAAGTCTTCCGCTCATACCGCACCTTCTCTCCTTTTCTTCGGTTTCATTGTACGACAAACGCTGCAAAGAAGGGATTAAGATGAGCGGAAACGGCATTAAGATGAAATAAACGCCGAAGATATCTCTGCAAGTCGCACAAAACCAAACATCGGGATGCTGCGCACAATCCTGCACGCAGCATCCCAATGTTTGGTTATGGTAAACCTTGTCAGAAAGCTGTTCAAATCAATTACAATCGCGGTTTCATCCAGTTTCCGAATGAGCGTCGGCCTGAACCGGGGAGTTCTGGATGCGAAAGCGCCGTCACAGACCGGCCGTGCCTGCTTACGCCTTGAAGCTGTCCTTCAGGCTGACGCTGCGGTTGAAGACCAGGCGGTCGGGGTGAGAGTCCTTGCTGTCCAGGCAGAAGTAACCCAGACGCATAAACTGGAAGCGTCCCGGAGCCTCCGCGCCGGCCAGGGAGGCCTCGACCTTGCAGTTTTCCAGCACCTCTAAGGAGGCCGGATTCAGACAATCCAGGAAATTCTTGTCCGCGGCGTCCGGCTCGGCGTCAGAGAACAGGTTGTCGTAAAGCCGGACCTCTGCGTTCTTGGCCGTGGCGGCGTCCACCCAGTGGATCGTCGCGCCCTTGACCTTCCGTCCGTCGGCGGGGTTGCCGCCGCGGGATTCCGGGTCATATTCGGCGTAAATCTCGGCGATCGAGCCGTCCTCGTTCTTCTTGCAGCCGGTGCAGGTCACCAGATACGCGCCCTTGAGCCGCACCTCGTTGCCGGGGTAGAGCCGCTTATACTTGGGGATGGGCGTTTCCAGGAAGTCCTCGGCCTCGATCCAGAGCTCGCGGGAGAAGCTGACGGCGCGGGTGCCGTCCTCGGGGCGGTTGGGGTTGTTCTCAACCTCAAAGGTCTCGGTCTGGCCCTCGGGGTAGTTGGTCAAAACCAGCTTGACCGGGTGCAGGACCGCCATCACGCGCTGGGCGGTCTCGTTGAGGTCTTCGCGCAGGCAGTGCTCCAGGAAGGCGTATTCCACCGTAGAGGCCGTCTTTGCCACGCCGATGCGCTCGCAGAAGTTGCGGATGGACATGGGCGTGTAGCCGCGGCGGCGCAGGCCGCAGAGGGTCGGCATCCGGGGGTCGTCCCAGCCGGAGACCTTGCCCTCCTCGACGAGCTGGCGCAGCTTACGCTTGGACATGACCGTATGGTCGATGCCCAGACGGGCGAACTCGATCTGGCGGGGCTTCGCGGGCAGGGAGCAGTGCTCCACGACCCAGTTGTACAGGGGACGGTGGGCCTCAAATTCCAGGGAGCAGAGGGAGTGGGTAATGTGCTCCATCGCGTCCTCGATGGGATGGGCAAAGTCATACATGGGATAGATGCACCACTTGTCGCCGGTGGCGTGGTGCGGCATGTGGTTGATACGGTAGATCGCCGGGTCACGCATATTGAAGTTGCCGGAGGCCAGGTCGATCTTCGCGCGGAGGGTCATCGCGCCGTTTGGGAACTCGCCCGCCTTCATCCGGCGGAAGAGGTCCAGGCTCTCCTCCATGGGGCGGTCGCGGTAGGGAGAGCGGGCAGGGGTCGTCAGATCGCCGCGGTATTCACGCATCTGCTCCGGGGTCAGCTCGCAGACGTAGGCCAGACCCTTCCGGATCAGCTCCTCCGCGCATTCGTACATCTTGTCGAAATACTGGGAGGAGTAGTAGAAGCGGTCGCCCCAGTCGAAGCCGAGCCAGTGGATATCCTCCTTGATGGCCTCCACGTACTCAACGTCTTCCTTCGTGGGGTTGGTGTCGTCCATGCGGAGGTTGCACATGCCGCCGAACTTCTCCGCCGTGCCGAAGTCGATGCAAAGAGCCTTGCAGTGGCCGATGTGCAGATAACCGTTGGGCTCAGGCGGGAAGCGGGTGTGGACGGTCATGCCGGCGTACTGTCCGCCCTCGGCAATATCCTCCTCGATGAAAGCGTGGATAAAATTCTTGTATTCGTTGTTCCTGATTTCTTCTGCCATGGCTTGATCCTCACAGAATTAAAAATGATTTTATATGATACCACGATCTTGCCTGAATTGCAAGATAAAATAGGGAAAACCGATCATAATTCAGATCCATGTGCTAAAACGCCGGCGTGTAGTTGACGACCACGCCCTTGTCCTCCAGCACGCCGCCGCTGTGGACGTAGGTGCCGTAGACGTTGACCTGGGCCAGGACCGGGCAGCTTGCCAGGACGCTGATGTCGCGCACGTTGTTGTAGTCTGCGTTGACCACGGTCAGATGCTGCAGACCGGAAAGACCGCTCAGATCCGCCAGATAATTATGCATCGCGCTGAAGCTCTCGAGCAGGCAGTCGTCGCGGAAATGCGGGGCGGAGACGATCTCGTTGTAGTCGATGTCCACCTCGCGGATGGAGACGATGTCGTCCAGGAAGTCGATCGTCTTGATCAGGCAGTCCTCCATCACAAAGGTTTCCAGATTCGTGCAGGCCGCCAGGGCGGAAACGTCCTCCACCTGGTTGACGGAGGCGTTCAGGAAGGTCAGCGCAGGCAAGGAACCCACCGCGCCGATGGCGGTCAGACGGTTGTGGGAGATGTTCAGCTTCTGGATCGAGGGGCAGGACGCAAGCGGACCGACGTCGGCCAGGGCGTTGTAGGAGAGATCCAGCGTGTGCAGGGCCGGGAAGCCGGCGAAGTCCGGCAGGGCGGTCAGGGCGTTGTGACCCAGATAGATCGCCTCCAGCGCGTGCATCGAGACCAGGGCGCTCGCGTCGTTGATGCTGTTCTCGGTCAGGTCGATCAGCTTGAGTCCGGTCAGGTTGCTGAGCGAGCTGATGTTGCTCAGGCCGCAGTTGCTTAAGATCAGCTCCTCCAGGTTCGGCAGGGCCGCGATTTTGGAGAGGTCCTCCGAGCTCAGCGAGCAGTGATCCAGCTCCAGATGGCGCAGGGCGTAGAGGCTGGAGAGGAAGGAATAGTCCAGCGTGCCCTTGTCCCAGATGACCAGCCGGGTCAGACCGGTGAAGTAGGGGAGATCCGCCGTCGTGGTCAATCCCTCGGGAAGCTGGAGCTCCGTGATCCCCCAGAGGTCGCTGGTCCGCAGCGTGCGGTTGCTGACGTGCAGAAGCTCGCGCACCTGCGCCTCCAGCGCGGCGTCCTGAAGGGTCACGTCCTCCACCACGCCGGAAACGGTGTAGCCCACGTAGGCCGCAGGGCTGACCAGACCGTTTTTGCCCACGGCAACGGCGCAGACCGTCGTCTCGCCGGCCTCAAGCTGGAAGGGTTCGGTATAGGCGTCCGAGGCCAGGGAAGGGAAGGACCCGTCGGTCGTATAATAGATGGCGTCCCCGTCCTGCCCGGTCAGCTCCACGGTGATATAGTCGTTGTAGCGGTTGCCCTCCGGGGAGATGGAAGGCGCCTGGGGACGCAGCTCTGCGATCTCCGCGATCACCGCGTCGTTGACCAGATTGTCCAGCATCTTCTGGGCATCCAGGAGCTTGTCCTGCTGGACGAAGACCGATGAAAGCGTCAGATAGAGCTCGGTGTTGTCCGGCGCGTCCTGAATGGCTTTGACCAGAGTGCGTTCGGTCATCGTGAAGTTGCCGTTTCGCCGGTAGGCGTTCGCCAGCTTCAGGGAAAGCTCGCCGTTCATGGGATCGAGCTCGCGGGCGCGGTCATAGAACCAGACCGCGACGCTCGGATGATTTTTCGAAATCATCCAGTCTGCGGTGTCCGTGCAGAAGCCGGCGGTCAGCTTCGGATTCTTGCGGATAAAGTACCAATACGCGCCGATCAAGATTGCCAGGATCAGCACGATCGGGATCACGATTTTCAGCGTTCGTTTCATATCATCACTCCGATTTGGAATAGAATAGTCCGGTTCAGACTGCGTTTTTCAAATTATTATACCTCAAAATGCGGATAAATGCAACCGGTTTTCAAAATTTGCGCAAAAATCAATCTGGGTCTGGTAATTCCGGGCGGGATATGCTATAATAACAAACCAAGCATATCCAAATCAGGGGAGTGACAGAATGCTCCAGCGCAGTACCCTTCTGCCCGGGATCCGGCTGACCGCCGTAAAAAGCGACAAGTTCAAAACGGCAACGCTCTGCCTCTGTCTGGTCCGGCCGCTCCGGGCGGACGAGGCTGCGATGAACGCCCTGCTGCCCAGCGTTCTGCTCCGCGGCAGCCGGGCCTATCCCACGATGCGGGAGCTCTCCCGCTTTTTAGAGACGGCCTACGGCGCGTCCTGCGGCGCGATCGTCCGCAAGCGCGGCGAAGCGCAGCTCACCGGGCTGTACGCCGAATTTCTGGACGACGCCCTTCTCCCGGAGCCTCTGCTGCCCGATATGATCTCTCTTTTGGGCGGCCTGCTTCTGGACCCGATAACGGCGGAGGGCGGCTTTCTGCCCGAATATTTTGCCGTGGAGCGCGACAATCTGCGAAACGCGATGGAGGCCGAAGCGAACGACAAGCGCGTCTACGCCTTCCGCCGGCTCTGCCGCAGGATGTTCCGGGGCGAGCCCTTCGCCACGCCGGCCGCCGGAGACAAGGCGGAGCTCGACGCCGTCACGCCGCAGTCGCTCTATGCCCATTACCGCCGCATCCTGACGCAATCGCCGATCGAGATCATCTATCAGGGCTCCTCCGATCCCGGCCCGATCGCAGCGGCCTTCCGCGACCTGCTTTCGCCCTTTGCCGGGGGGGAGCGTCCCCTCCCGCCGCCGCCTGCGGCGGCTGTGCAGCGCGAGGCGCAGGCCTTCTCCGAGACCCAGCCGCTGGAGCAGTCCAAGCTCGTTGCCGGCTTTCGCATGGCGATCCCGCAGACCCCGGCTGAGCTGGCGGCCCAGCAGGTTTTTCTCGCCGTCTACGGCGCAGGTCCCAGCAGCAGACTCTTTCTGCGGATGCGGGAGGAGCAGTCGCTCTGCTATTCCGTGTCGGCCTCGTTTGACCGCTGCAAGGGTGCGCTGTTTGTCTACGCCGGCATTGACGCAGACCAATACGAATCCGCCCTGCGCGAGATTCGGACCCAGCTTGCCGCCTGCGCCGCAGGCCGGATCTCCGATGAGGAGCTTCGGTCTGCAAAGTCCCAGCTCCGTTCCCAGCTCCGTGCCATCGGGGATAACCCGAGCCGGTTGGAGGAGCTCTATCTGGGCGACGCAGTCGGCCCCATCCGCGCGACGGTTGCCGAGCGCACCGCCGCCGTTGAAGCGGTCACGGCGGAAGACGTGGCTGCCGCGGCCGGCACGGTCCGCGAGGATACCGTGTTTTTCCTGAAGGGGGCGGCAGAATGAACGAAATGGATTATCCCCGCCTGCGCGAGACCCTCCACCGGACGACGCTTCCCGGCGGTCTGCGCGTCCGGACGGTCTACAAGCCCGGATTTGCGAAGTTCTACGCCATCCTCCTGGTCAACTGCGGCTCCGTGGACCGCCGCTACGACAGGGACGGTCAGCTCGTCCAAATGCCGCAGGGCGTCGCGCATTATCTGGAGCACAAGCTCTTTGACATGCCGGAGGGCAGCGCCGACGCACTGTTTGCAGCGATCGGCGCAAGCGGAAACGCCTACACCGCCCACGACTTCACCGGTTACTACGTTCAGTCCAGCGAGCAGCAGGCGGAGGCCCTGCGCGTCCTGCTCCGAATGGCCTTTACGCCCTACTTCACGGAAGAAACCGTGCAGAAGGAACGCGGCATCATCACCCAGGAGATCAAGATGGCCGCAGACGACCCCTATGATTGCCTGGGCGAGATCCACATGCAATCGCTGTTTCCTGGCCATCCGCTCTCCGAGCCGATCCTGGGCACCGAGGAGAGCATAGCCGGGATCACGCCGGACTGCCTGCGCCGCTGGTATTCCGATTTCTACCGCCCGGAGAACATGGTGCTCTGCGTGGAGGGCGATCTGCCCCCGGCGGAGGTCGCGGCCATTGCCTCCGAGCTTCTGCCTCCGGCGCAGGAAGGAAGGGTGGAGTCCCTGTTTGACCGGACCCCTGCCGCGCCGCCGCGCACCGGCGCGCAGTATCTGCGCCGCGAGGTCTCCATGCCGACCTTCCGGCTCAGCTTTCCGCTCCCGGACCGTCCGCCGGAGGATCAGCGCTTTGAGTTTGCGGCGGAGCTGGCGCTGGAGCTGCTTGCGGGCGATTCCGCAGACTGCTTCCGGCAGCTCTACGAAAGTGGGCTGGTGGATTCCGGCTTCACCTGGAGCATCGAGCGCTACCGCCGCAAGGCCTTTCTCAGCTTCGGCGGCGACAGCCGCGACCCGGAGGCGGTCTGCGCGGCCCTCTGCGCGGCGGCCCGGACCATGCTTTCCGGCGGCGTCCGGTCCGACGACCTTGCCCGTCTCAAGCGCTCCATGCTCGGCCGCCTGCTGCGCGACCTGGACAGCTTTTCCGTCTGCTGTACCCGCCTTGCGGAATGTACGCTCTGCGGCCAGGACTATTTCCGCTTCCCGGAGATCCTCGATGCGATCACCGAAGCGGAGCTGGCGCCCCTGCTTCGCGCCATCGTGCCGGAACAAGCCGTTCTCACCATCTTAGCTCCAAAGGAGGAAGCCCTATGACCCTGCTCAACAGTACCCCTGCGATTTCTTTCCCGGGACTCGGCATCGATCTGATCGACCCGCCGCGCACCCTTCCGTTCACCGTTTTCGGCAAGGAGATCTATCTCTACGGCGTCGTGATCGCCCTCGGCTTTCTGCTGGCGATCTTCTACGTCCGGCGGCGCGTCAAGGAATTCGGCACGAATTTTGACCTTGTGACCGACGCGATCCTCATCACGGTCCCGATTGCCATCGTCTGCGCCAGAGTGTACTACGTGATCTTCTCGTGGGACGTTTACCGCGACAACCCGATCTCGGCGCTCTATATCTGGGAGGGCGGCCTTGCGATCTACGGCGGCGTCATCGGCGCCATTCTCGGCCTGATCCTGTTTGCCAAATTCCGCAAACAGAAGCTCACGCCCTATCTGGACATGATGAGTCTCGGCCTGCTGATCGGGCAGTCCGTCGGCCGATGGGGCAATTTCTTCAACCGGGAGGCCTACGGCGCGGAAATCACGAACAGCTTTTTCCTGCGCATGGGCTTGATCGACAAGACCACCGGCCTCGTTCGCTATTGGCACCCGACCTTCCTCTATGAATCGGTCTGGAATCTGGTCGGCCTGATCCTGCTCCACTTCCTGTCCAAAAAGCGCAAATACGACGGCCAGGTCTTTTTGGCGTACCTCGCCTGGTATGGCCTTGGCCGCGTCTGGATCGAGGGCCTGCGCACGGATTCTCTCTACCTGGGCTCCTTCCGCGTAAGTCAGCTCCTTGCCGGGGCCAGCTTCGCGGTCGCGACGGGTTTGATGCTCTATATCCGCTTCCGCAAGCACCCGGATGGAAGCGCCCTGCTGGTCAACCGCCGGCCGGAGACCGTTGAGGAAGCGGAAGCCTCCGAAGCGGAAGACTGAATCTGCGCAGCGTATTAAATTTCTGTAAATTCTTGCAAAACCTCTTCCATTTTGAAAAAACCCTGTTATAATGCAAGCAGAAGCAAGTCACCCAAACGGTATGATTGAAAGGAGACGTTATCATGGATTTTGATTTCAACGAGAGCCTGGAAGCCATCAAGAAGCTGGTCAACGACGTTGCCAAGACCGCAAAGAAGGCCACCAAGGGCGCCGCTGCGGTCACCAAGGCGGAGGTCAGCATTCTCTCCGAGCAGGATAAGCTCCGCAAAGCCTACCTTGCCCTCGGCAAGCTGTACTACCGCGACTACATCACCGGCGAAGACCCTGACGACGCCGAGTATATCCCGCTCTGCGACGCCATCACGGAGGCAACCAAGAATATCGACGCGCTGAAGGCCAAAGTCAGCGAGGTCACCTCCGCCAGGAAGGAAGAACCCGAGGAGCCGGAAGAGCCCGAAGAGCCCATGGACGCAGAAGCCGAGCTCAACGATCTCAACGAGCAGCTTGACGATCTGGCCGACCATCTCAAGGATCTGAATGAAGCGCAGGAAGCCGCGCCGGAAGCAGTCTTCGAGGTCGTCGAGGACAGACCTGCCGAGGAAGAAAAGCCCGCCGAATAAAGCAAAAGAAATGTGCCCGCCGGAAACGCGTTCGTTTCCGGCGGGCGTTCTGTGTCCGGTCTGAAGGACTGCGCGAAGCGCAGCAAAATTCAATGAACCATTTAATTGATTATTAGTATCAAAGCGCATTCTCTGCGGGTGAGCCTGCCGCGTTTTTCTGCGGCAGGGCCAGAACGGCGGCAAGGACCACGATCCAAACCACCGTCGCGCAGATGCTCGACTCCGGCCCGTTGACGCCGCCGGTCAGCAGCGTGCGGTATTCTGCGCTGTCCACCCGGAACAGACCCAGGCGGTCGCCGTCCGCGATCTGGAAGCCAAAGAGGAAGTTCAGGCAGAACAGCCAGCCCCCCTGCAGGCCGATGGCAGCCCAGAGACTGCCGCGCTTGATCGTGAGAATGCAAAGCGCCAGGTTCATCAATACCGTGTTCCCGACGGTCAGCGCGCTCATCTCCGCGCCGCCGAACAGGAACAGAGACATGAGTGTGGAGGTCAGCAGCACCGGGACGACCGGCAGGGTTGCGTTCAGCGTCGGGGCAAAGTAGCCGCGCAGCAGGATCTCGCGGGAAGCGCCGCTGACCAGACAGCCGATCAAGGCCAGCGCAAGCAGTATCGCCTCCCGCCGTGCGGGGAAGATTCTGGACAGCGTATAGGCTCCGACCTGCCTTCCAAGCAGGACCACAGCGGCAAAAAAGACCAGACCGGCGGCCAGACCTGCGATCAGCTCAGGCAGCAGGCCGCGCCGGATCAGACCCATCGAGGCAAGGGAGCGCCGTTCTTTTTTTCGGCAGTGGTAGATCGCCGCCGCACCAAGCGCAGCGGAGCAAAAGAGCACGACGATCGTCATCCAGTCCGGGAGCTGCTCCGCCATCTTCAGGACCATCGTCTGAATGCTGCCGCTCCGGATCGCCTCGTCAAAGACGCCGTCGCGCAGATTTCGGAGCGCCGCCGCCGTCATCGGAATCGAGACCAGGAGGCTTTGCAGCAGCGTGCCGACCAGGTAGACGACGGCGAAGCGAAGACATTCTCCAAGCAGACCCATGCGCGTCTTTTTTTCCTCTGCCGCGAGAGCCCAGAATGCGGGACGCTTCAAAAGCGGATTGGCCGGCGTCCTGCGCGGCGACTGTTCCGTCTGGTTTCCAGGTTCCATTTCGTATCTCCCATCCCGGACGCTCGGCGTCCGCCTTTTGTCTGTTTTCGTTTATTATGCCACAGAAGCCCCGTACATGCAAGCGGAATTTTCTATTGGCAGTCGGATATCCGCGCCCCGTTGCCGACGGCCTGGGTGTAGAGCCGCGCCAGGCGCATCCACAGAGCCTTGTCAAGAATGCCCGTCTGGGGCATGCCGCAGCATTTTTGCAGCGACCGGATCGCGCCGCAGGTTGCCTCATCCATGACCCCGCTCATCGAGCAGTCGCCCAAATTGCCGTAGACCTCGTGCAGGTTGTGCAGCATGGCCTGGATCACCAGGACGTTCCGGTTGTCGCTGCCCGGGGTCAGAGCCGCCTTCGGCTCCATCACAAGCTCCAGCGGCGCAGCGGGTTCGAGCTCCACCCGCGCCGCAGCAAAGGCGGCCCGCACGGCGTTCCAGGTCTCATAATCCGTCGTTCCCGTCGCGGGCAGGCCGGCCTGACGCTGAAAGGCCTTCACGGCCCGAACGGTCTGCTGACCGTAGATCCCATCCGGGATCGCCGAGGGCAGACCGTCCCTGCATCGGGCGATCATGCGGAGCATCGTCTGTAAGCTGGTCACTGCTTTTCCTACGAAGAAGCGCTCATCCATAATGCCTCCTGTCATGCGCTGTCCCGGCTGCCTGCCGAGAGGGGATAACCGGGGTACTGCGTCATCCGCGTCGAGGTATCGTAGCCCGCAGCCCGGTACTGCCGCGTCACGGCCTCGGCGGTCTGTGCAGACAGCCGTCCGGTCTGCTGCAGACCGTTCGCCCGCTGGAAGGCCAGCAGCTCCTGGCGCAGATTGGCCCCGGAGTAGCCCAGAGCCTCCAGCCGTTGGCGGACGTTTGCCGCCGTCGTCGCGCTGCCGGATAGGGCAGGGAAGACGGCCCGGTTCTGCAAAACGCGGTTGTCGATTCCGGAATAGAGGTCAAACAGGGCGTCCCAGGTACGGTCGTCTGCCTCGCCGGTCTGCGGCAGATTCTCGTAGCGCTGGAAGCTCAGTACGGCCTCCCGCGTGGCCGGGCCGAAGATACCGTCCACCGCCACGGTCGGCACGGCGGAGACGAACTGGCCTACGATCGCCAGCAGGAACTGGAGCTGCGAGACGCGCTCGCCCCGGTCTCCCTGGCGAAGCGGCTCCGGCCCGTCCCAGGCCAAATCCTCGTAGCGCAGCCCCTCCGAGCGAAGCTCTGAAAGACCGAGCACCCCGCCGTAGATCCGCTCTACCGTGTTCCAGGTCACCCGGCCCACGATTCCGTCGGGGTCCAGACCGAACACGCGCTGGAACGCGACCACGGCGTTCTGCGTCGCCGGGCCGAAAATGCCGTCAGCCTGGAGCTTCGGGATTGCCGGGAAATTCTGGGAGATGCGGTTGATGGCCCGCTGGATCAGGGCAACGGCCCGCCCGCGGCTTCCGGGCCGGAGCGCTGCGCCGGGATAGGAGGACTGCGGGGGCAGGAGCGGGGCGTTCGTGACGATCTCGATGTTTGAGCCGTAATAGCTGCGCAGGATCTGGAGCCAGCCCGCGCCGCGGCTCGCCATCTGCTGTGAGCCCCACTGGCTCATTCCCGCGCAGGTGACGGAGGTCCCGTTGCAGAATTTGGCCGCAAGGGGCTCAATGAAGCCGACGCGGCGGATGTAGTCGTCAAACAGCTCGTCAACCAGGACCGAGATCGTGGAAAAGAAGGCGCGGCCATTGGAGAACTGCTGATCGTAGGCGGTGGAGGACGTAATATCGAAGGGGTATCCGCGCACGCGGTAAAACTCCGTGTAGACGCGGTTCAGGGCGTAGGACGTGATGGCCAGAATGTTCGCCCGCAGGGCGTTCTCGTTCCAGGTCGGATAGACCTCGCTGGAGGCCACGTTCTTCACGTAGTCGGAAAACCGGACGGTCACGTTTTCGGCGTTCTCCGACGGCGCGCCGAGATGGACTGTGATGTAGGCCGGGATGTAGGGGAAGACAGTCGTTGCCATACGCCCTCCTAAAGCCCCTGGTCGGGCGTGTCGAAGACGTCGGTCTCGCCGGGGTCGCCCGGCATGGACCCGCGCGGGATCAGTACCGTGTCCTGCACCGTGGTCACGCCGGGAAAGATCTGCACCGACTGAACCAGAATCCCGTCGTAATCCGGGTGGCTGACCGTGACCGAAACCTCCGTCCAGCCCTGAGCCTGGTCAGGGGAGAGGCTGTTTCCCGCCGCAGGGGTCTCAACGGAGACCGGCGGCGTATGACCGCTGTCGTCGGTGAGCTGAACCGAGATCAGCTCCCGGCGGCCGCCGGACCCTGCGCCGCTGATCGTGACCGTCGCGTTTTCCACCGGCACCCTTGCCCTGGAGGTCACGGCCTGGATCCTCAAATAGCCGATTGGCATAAAAATCCCTCCTGTTCAGCACATTCTATGCCAAACAGGAGGGATTGGTGCCTGATTTACGACCAGAAGACCCAGATAAAGAGGTAGCCCACGGCCACGGCGGTCAGCGTAAAGGGAATGCCGATCCGCGCGAAGTCCTTGAACCGGACCTCCCAGCCCTGCTTGCGCAGCAGACCTGCGCCTGCAATGTTGGCCGAGGCGCCCACGGGCGTCAGATTGCCGCCCAGCGTCGCGCCGCAGAGCAGACCGAAGTAGAACAGATAGGGCTCCATGCCGAGGCTGGCCGTCACCTGGGCCAGCACCGGGAGCATCGTCATCACGTAGGGAATGTTGTCCACAAAGGCGGAGATCAGCACCGAGCCCCAGACGATCATCGTGTAGAGCAGGAAGGGGTTGCTTCCGCCGACCTTGACGATCCAGTTTGCGAACTCGCCGATGATGCCGATCTCGGTAATGCCCGCAATGACCAGGAACAGGCCGACCAGAAGGAAGAGCGTCTCAAAGTCGATGCTCCTGACCGCTGCGCCGAAGCGCTTCCCGCCGCGGCGCCGGATCAGATCGAGGACGACGGTCACGACGGCAAGCCCCATGCAGATCAGGCCGTTCGTGGTCTCCGGCTTATTGGGCAGGAAGGAGGCCGCGATCAGCAGGGCGACCATGAGAATGAGCATCACGGAGGGGACGTAGTCGTTCACTGCGGTCCGATCCGTGGAGGAGACCGGCTGGCGGTCCTTGCGGAAGAGAATCATCATGATGGGCACAGTCGCCACCGCGCCGAGCTCCACGGCAAAGAACATGCCGGGGCGGCCCTCCATCCAGAAGAAGTCCAGAAAATCCATATTCGCCGCACCTGCCAGCATGATGGAGGTGGTGTCGCCCACCAGCGTCGCCGCGCCCTGCAGGTTGGAGGAGACGGCGATCGAGAGGATCATGCCGACGGGGTTGATGTTGAGCTTTTTGCAGATCGCGATCCCCACCGGCGCGACCATCAGAACCGTCGCCACGTTGTCAATGAAGGCGGAGACGATGCCGGAAAACAGGGACATCAGGATCGTGACCCACATCACGTTCTTCGCCTTGCTCAGCAGCAGCTCGGCGATCCGGTTCGGCATCTGCGATTCGATGAAATAGTAGACGATCAGCATCGTGCCGGTGATCATCATTAATACGTTCCAGTTGATCGACCCCAGGATCTTCTGCGCCGGCAGGATGCCGAGGATCACGTACACGGCGGCAACGCCGAGCGCGTACCAGGTTTTCCACTTCGGGAAGCCGATGATCCCGACGTACATTAGCGCAAACAGCGCCAGCGCAACAATTTTGAGGGTTCCCTCAGACATAATCGTTCCTCCGTTTCTGCAGCTCGCCCGGGCGGTCCGTCAAAAAAAGAGACCTCTGCCCAAGCGGAATACCGTTTCGGCAAAAGTCTCGCCACAAAGTCCTGTCACCGGGCCGGGGGCCGTACTGACGGCGGCAGGAACGCCAAAAGGCGCAGGCTACTCCCTGTTGTCCTGCCTACTATAGCAGAAAACCGCCCCGCCGTCAAGCCCGAAAAACCATCGCGCAGCATCCGCAGAAGCCTTCGCCCCCGATCCGCCCGACGCGAACGAAGCCATTTCCCGGAGTTCGTTCTTTGTCACCCGGACGGAGTGAATATAATTTTTGCATATATGCGGATATTCGACACTTTTCACGGCGGCAAACGCGCGCGTTTTGTTCGGGGTTCACCGGGGTTTGCGGAAAAATTTTGTAGAAATTGTGAAGACTGGACGAATATTCTATTCGTATTTTTGAATACACAAGGTTTGGCTCGTCAAAATAGACAA
>JAEEGK010010392.1_pt1 | contig 21479 bp, 16 predicted proteins | sample 8958771 | NCBI WGS metagenome assembly JAEEGK01 (sample SAMN16246547, study PRJNA631951) | gut metagenome | biome: gut microbiome; feature: rumen; material: SC-attached | host: Bos | place: Iran: Karaj | collected 2018-10 | reverse complement strand
CTCAACGAGAAGGGACTGCTGCTGCCCATCGAGACCTGGCCACAGAGCGGTATCTCACACGTATGGCCGCCCATCATGGAATATCCCTCTGGCGTAAAAGTGTACGATGCCTTCAGTCCTGTGGCACGCGCCATCTACTGGAAATACCTGAAGAAGCTCTACGACTATGGCACCGATGCCTGGTGGATGGACTCTACCGATCCTGATTTCTTCAATCCCCGTGAGAGCGACTACCAGCACCCTGTGACCGGCGGCACCTGGCGCTCACTGCGCAATGCCTGCCCCCTGGAGACCGTTCGTGGCATCTACCAGTCGCAGCGCAAGGACGACCGTGGCAAGCGTGTGTTCATCATGACCCGCTCCGCCTTTGCCGGTCAGCAGCACTATGGTTCTAACATGTGGAGCGGCGACGTGGCCTCATCATGGGATATGCTGCGCAAGCAGATCCCTGCCGGTCTGAGCTTCTCGCTCACCGGCAACCCCAACTTCAACACCGACATCGGTGGTTTCTTCTGCGGCTCCTATAACACCAAGGGCGCAGGCTCTGCCCCTCGCAACCCGCAGTTCCAGGAGCTCTATGTGCGCTGGATGCAGTATGGCTTGTTCTGTCCTGTGTTCCGCAGTCATGGTGCCGACGCACCCCGCGAGATCTGGCAGTTCGGCCAAAAGGGCGAGCCCGTATACGACGCCATCGAGCAGATGATCCGGCTGCGCTACCGCCTCCTACCTTATATATATAGTATCGCCGGACAGGTGACCGCCAACAACGAGAGCTACCTGCGCCCGCTGTTCAGCGACTTTGCTGCCGACAAGCAGGTGTGGGACATGACCGATGAGTTTATGTTCGGCCGTAGCATCCTGGCAGCCCCCATCGTCGAGGCGCAGTACACCCAGGAGAAGATCATCAAGGAAGATGCCATGACCGGCTGGGATAAGAAAAATGTCAGCGGCGACCAGGAAGAGACAAGCGGTATCAACTGGCACGCCACGAAGACCGCCACGAAATATCTGCCCAAGGGTGCCACCTGGTATGATTTCTGGACTGGCAGGCAGTACAAGGGCGGACAGCATGTCACCCTCACCACCCGTTTCGACCAGGTACCCATGTTCGTACGTGCCGGCAGCATCGTGCCCCTGGGCCCGGAGATGCAGTATGTAGGCGAGAAATCATGGGACAACCTCGAGATCCGCCTCTACCCCGGCGCCGACGGCACGTTCAGCCTCTATGAGGATGAAGGCGACAACTACAACTACGAGCAGGGCTACTACTCCAACATCATCTTCACCTGGACCGAGCGCACACGCACCCTCCACATCAGCGCCCGCCAAGGCGGCTACAAGGGCATGCTGCTCAACCGTCAGTTCCACATCGTGCTGCCCGATGGCACCGCAAAGACCATCGACTACAACGGCAACCAAGTAACAGTGAAACTTTAAAGACACAAAAAAGAGAGGCTCGATTGAGTCTCTCTTTTTCTGTGATCCGCTTGGGGCTCGAACCCAAGACCCCAACATTAAAAGTGTTGTGCTCTACCAACTGAGCTAGCGGATCGACCTTAAATTGAAGCTTCCATTTGAAAGCGGGTGCAAAATTACAAACTTTTTCCGAAACCACCAAATTTATTCGGATGAATTTTCTTCTACACCCCCAATTTCTTTATCTTTTGTCACATATTGCTCATAATAAGCAATCAAAAGTGTGGTTAACGGCAGCGCAATGATCAGTCCGATAAACCCTAACAAGGCACCCCATACAGAGAGTGAGAGGAGCAGGATGGCAGGGTTCAGGCCCATGGCCTTACCCATCACCTTGGGGGTGACAATCATGTCGCAGATGAGCTGCACCACGATAAATACCGCCAAGGCCATGGCCAGTATCACCCAGAAGTTCTGACCGGTATCGGCCGACTTGAGCAGCGCGAGCAGCACCGTGGGGATGAGCGCAAAGGTGTGCAGATAAGGCACGAGGTCCATGATACCGATCATGATGCCCAGACCGATGGCCATGGGGAAGTCGATGATGGTGAAGCCGATGCAGAACAGCACGCCCATGATGAGTGCCACCAGACCCTGTCCGCGCACATAGTTGTTGAGTGCCTGCGCGCCATCCTTGGCCAGCGAATGCCAGAACGGTCGGCGCTTCTTGGGGAAGATGCGGATCCAGTTCTCGGTGAGATACTCATAGTCGAGCAGGATAAAGAACATATATAATAAGGTGATAAACGAGGCAATGACCGAGATGATGATGCTGGCGGTCTGTCCGAGCACATTGAAGAGTCCCGGCATCACCGTCTTCAGGCTGTCGGTAAACGTGTCGCTCCGGAAGAACCGCTCTATCTCGCGGCTGTTCTGGTTGATCCACAGCTGGATGGCAGCCGGGATATCCCTGATGTGCGCCTCCTCCTGGATATAGTCGCTGGCCAGACTGCCCAGCTTCTCGAACTGCTCGATCATGGGCGGGATGATCAGATAGACGATGCCCGCCAACACGGCAATCACCACGATGAGTGTGACCACGATACTCAGCGCCCTACTCTTCACATGCAGCTTGTACTGCACGAAGGTCACCATGGGATAGAGCAGATAGGCAAAGAACCAGGCGATGAAGAAGGGCAGCAGCACACTGCTCAGGTATTTCACCAGCAGCATGATGCCCAGCACCAGCAAACCAGCGCCCACCCAACGAGCCAGCTGGTCAAGTGTGATTGTTTTTTCTTTCATTTTCTTCCTTTATAGCTTTCTGATAACACTCGCGGCACAAGGGCTCATACTCCGTGGTCTCGCCCAGCAGCACACGCTGGTCGCTCTGCACCTTACGGTGACTCACATAGGCCAGGTTGCCACATTTCACACAGATGGCATGCACCTTGGTCACATCGTCGGCAATGGCACACAGCGCCGGCATCGGACCGAACGGCTCACCCTTGAAGTCCATATCCAGTCCGGCCACGATCACGCGCACGCCACGGTTGGCAAGCTCGTTACACACATCCACGATGCCCATGTCGAAGAACTGCGCCTCGTCGATACCCACCACGTCGATATCGCTCGACAGCAGCAGGATGCTGCCCGGCGAGTCGATCGGGGTGGACTGGATGTGCTTCTGGTCATGGCTCACCACATCCTCCTCCGAATATCTCACGTCGATGGCCGGCTTGAATATCTCCACGCGCTGACGGGCGAACTGCGCCCTGCGCATACGCCTGATCAGCTCCTCCGTCTTGCCCGAGAACATCGAGCCACACACCACTTCTATTCTCCCAGGCCGGTGTGCCTCACCTGTTAAGATTTCTGTCATATTACGTGCAAAGGTACAAATACTTTTAATAATTGCAAAGATTTCACCGTTTTTTTTGTCTATTCCACCAAATTGCCTTATATTTGCCCCTTGTTATGGGTATATTATACATCGTTCCGACACCAGTGGGGAATATGGAGGACATGACATTCCGTGCCATCCGCATCCTGAAAGAAGTGGATCTGGTGCTTGCAGAAGACACTCGCACATCGAGCAAACTGCTGAAGCACTACGACATCCACAACCAGCTGATGTCGCATCACAAATTCAATGAACACGGCACATCCGCCTCGATCGTGGCCCGCTTGCAGGCTGGCGAGAATGTAGCCTTGATAAGCGATGCCGGCACACCGGGCATCTCCGACCCCGGGTTCTTCCTGGTGCGCGAGGCCGTACGTGCAGGCATCGAAGTACAGTGCCTGCCTGGCGCCACCGCCTTTGTGCCAGCCCTCGTATCGAGCGGCCTGCCTTGCGACCGCTTTGCCTTCGAGGGCTTCCTGCCCCAGAAGAAAGGGCGCCAGACCAAGCTCGAATCGCTGCGCGACGAACAGCGCACCATGATCTTCTACGAGTCGCCCTACCGCGTGGTCAAGACCCTGCAGCAGTTTGCCGAGGTCTATGGTCCAGAGCGCCAGGTGAGCGTGTGCCGGGAGATCTCCAAGATCCACGAGGAGAGCGTGCGCGGCACCTTGGAAGAGGTGATCGCCCATTTCAAGGAACATGAGCCCAAGGGTGAGATAGTGATCATCCTGGCTGGCAACGACAATAAAGAACAAATCAATAAAAAGAAGTAATTATGAAGAAACTGTTTATCTTCGCCATGTGTGCCATGGCAATGGCAAGTTGTAACGAGGCTGCCAAGAAGGCAGAGAATCAGGCTCGCGCCGAGCGTGACTCGCTGAACCAAGTGATCGCCCAGAAAGATGATGAAATCAACGACATGATGACCACCTTTGTAGATATCGAGGAGGGATTCCGTGAGATCACCGAAGCCCAGAACCGCGTCACCCTGGCCAAGGAGGGCGAAGGCACCAATACCAAGCAGCGCATCGCCGAGAACTTCCAGTTCATCCAGTCGATGATGCAGCAGAACAAGGACCTGATCAACAAGCTGAAGCAGCAGGTTCGCGAGAGCTCTATCAAGGGCGACAAGCTGAAGAAGATCATCGCCAACCTCACCGAGCAGATGGAGAAGAAGGACGCCCAGATTGCCGAGATGCAGGCACAGCTGGAGGCCAAGGATATCCACATCGGCGAGCTGAAGAACGAGATCAGCAACATGAAAGACGACGCCCGTGCCCTTCAGACCGAGAACGACAGCCAGGCCAAGAAGCTGAAAGAACAGGAGAAGCAGATGAACACCGCCTGGTTCGTATTCGGCACCAAGGACGAGCTCAAGAAGCAGCAGATCATCACCAAGGACGGCCTGTTCAGCAAGAAGAAGATCCTCGAGGGCAACTTCAACAAGGACTACTTCACCAAGATCGACATCCGTGTCGACAAGGAGATCAAGCTCTACAGCAAGGATGCCAAGGTGCTGACCGTTCACCCCGCCAACTCTTACAAGCTGCAGCCCGACGCCAACAAGCAGTACGTGCTGCGCATCACCGACCCACAGACCTTCTGGAGCACCAGCAAGTATCTGGTTATCCAGGTGAAATAATAATACCATCCATGATATAAGAAAGGTATTAAAACTTAAAAACAGCGAGCATTAAACTCGCTGTTTTTTTATTATCGCAACCTCTCACTCTCATGCCCCGAGAGCCGCATAAACACAGGGGACTTGAGGCATGAGATGTTTTGAAAACCTCTCACCAACCTCCCCCTTAGCCACTCCTGCAAAAAACGCCTTAACATTATTTAAGAAAACGTTTGGGCAAAAAATCCGTAAAGCGCAATCCTTATATATTATCTTTGCAGCGACAATAAGTAAAGACCCAACTTAATTATTAAATTCTTTTTAAAACGATTATGGAGAAAATGAAAGTTAATGGAGAGACAGTTGCGGCCTCTCACCAGAATGCACTCGCAGTAGAACAGTTTCTGCAAGAAAACTACCAGTTCCGTCGCAACATCCTTAACGGCAAGGTAGAATTTATGATCAACACCACCCAGCAGACCACCAACCAGTCTGCCTGGTCACCTCTCACCCCTGAGGCCTTGAACAGTATTGTTCGCAAGGCCAAACAGGAGCAACTGACGAAAGGCAGTCCAAAGACGGATATCGTCGAAGTGATCCACTCGGACGACACCCCCACTTACGACCCCATCCGCGAGTATCTGGATCAACTGCCACGCTGGGACGGGCAGAACCATCTGGGGCAACTTCTCAGCCGCCTGCCAGGCATCACCAGCGAGCAGATGAGCTTCCTGGCTGTATGGTTCCGCTCTGCAGTAGCCCACTGGCTGCAGATGGACACGCTGCATGGCAACGAGTGTGTGCCCACCCTGATTGGTGCTCAAGGCTGTGGCAAGTCCACCTTCCTGGCCCGTCTGCTACCACCATCTCTGCGCGAGTATTATCTCGACCATCTGAATCTGAGCAACAAGTTCGACAAAGAGATGGCACTCACCAACAATCTGATAGTGAATCTCGACGAGCTCGATGCCATCCGCCCCAGTCAGCAGGCAGCCCTCAAGCAGACGCTATCCAAGAGCAAGGTGAACGGGCGCCCCATCTATGGCTGTTCGCAAGACGACCGTCCACGTTATGCCTCGTTTGTGGCAACCACCAACAATCCTCATCCGCTATCGGATGTTACAGGAAGTCGTCGGTTCATCTGTCTGGAGATACCACAAGGACAGTATATCGACAATTCGGGTGATATCGATTACGCCCAACTCTATGCACAGATAGTGTACGAGCTGAAAGCGCAGAAATCGCCCTACTGGTTCGACAACGAACAAGTGGCACGCATTCAGGAAATCAATCTGAACTACACCGACGTGAAAGATATCGCAGAGATTGTGGGATGCTGTTTTCGCAAGCCCAAGGATGGCGAAAAAGCGATGGCCATGAACTGTACACAGCTTCTCGACAGTCTCAGCAAAGACTTCCCTTCGCTGAAGAAGAGCATCAGCACCAAGATTCACTTGGGCTATGCAATGAAGGACCTGGGTTTCAGCCACACAGAGCGAGGCCATGTCAAGTTCTACGAAGTGGTGCCCACCAAGGCTGCCTAAAGTGAGAGGTTGAGTGAGAGGTTTGGTGAGAGGTTTGGTGAGTAGTTAGCCTAACCTCTCACCTTTCTTTTATACACCATCGGCTCAGTACGCCTACGGAAGAACTCCAGTCCTCCGTAATAAGTACTCCAGTCCTCCGTAATAAGTACTCCAGTCCTCCGTAATAAGGACTGGAGTTTTCCTTAATACGTACTGCTTTTTTCATTAATACCAGCAAAAATCGAAATATCAATTCAAAACTAAAAGTGTACTTTAAACATTAAACCGTAAGTTATATAAATATTCTGCTTTCATGTTGTTTTTCTACCCATTTTATGGTATTTATGTTAAAAAATCAAGCAGAAATGTGATTTTTTTATAATTTTATTCGTTTTTTAGGAATATATGCATTACATTTGCAACCCGAAAGCGGAAAAATAGAGCAAAGTGTCATTTAGACACGCCCAAAAAGAACCATTTATATAATGTACGCGAGAAATTAATATTTAATCGTTTTAATAATTAACAAAAAGAGAGAGAATTTATGAAAGAAAGACTAACAATGTTGATGGTCAGCTTATTCCTTTTCATGGGAACAGCGCTGGCACAGACTAAAGTTACCGGTACGGTATTCTCACAGGACGATGGTCAGCCCATTATTGGTGCTGCTGTCCAGGTGATCGGAACTCAGACAGGTTCACTGACTGACGTAAACGGTAAGTTCACATTAACTTTGCCATCAGGAAAGAATGCCCTTAAAATTTCATATCTGGGATTCGAGAGCAAGGAGGTAATCGCCAAGAATGGCATGCGTATCTTCTTGAAGTCAGATGCTGCTTCCCTCGATGAGGTGGTAGTAGTAGGTTACGGTTCTGGCCGCAAGGTAGGTACCGTTGTTGGATCAGTAACAACCGTTAACTCAGAGAAACTGAGCGTAGCTCCTTCTGCTTCTGCTCTTGATGCTCTGCAGGGTCAGGTTGCTGGTCTGAACGTACTGACTTCATCAGGTGAGTCTGGAGATAATGCTGTTAGTATGAATATCCATGGTATCGGTTCACTGGGTGGAAGTTCTACTCCACTTTACGTTATTGATGGTATTCCTTCTTCTAGCCGTACCATCATGGCTATGAACCCTAATGACATTGAAAGCGTAACTGTATTGAAGGATGCATCTGCTACTTCTATCTACGGTTCTCGTGCTGCCAACGGTGTTATCTATGTTACAACAAAGTCGGGTAAGTTCAATAGCGATGCCAAGGTTACATTCCGCACACAGTATGGACGTAACTCACTGGCCAATCAGGATTTCTATGAGGGCATGATGAATGCCAGCGAACTCCGCAAGTTCTGGGTTGACGCATTTGGCGATTGGGGTGTAACAGAGGCATATCTGGCAAACCGTTTCGACAAGAATGGCTATACAGCCGATACCAAGTGGTATAAGGTTCTGCAGAACTGGGATGCTGTTCAGACTCAGAACGACATCGCTATTGAAGGTGGTGGTGAGAAGGTTAAGTACATGATTGGTGCTTCTCAGTTCCATCAGGATGGTACAACCATTGGTAACTACTATGATCGTTACACAGCTCGCGCTAATGTAGATGGCCGTCCAAAGAACTGGCTGAAGGTTGGTGTTAACATTAACCTCTCTTACGACAAGCGTCAGCGTAACTCTAACTGGGGTAACTCTTCATCAGGAAACGCCAACTACTTGGCTGGTGGTCTGTCAATGCTGCAGAACCCATTGTATCCTCGCTACGATGAGGATGGCAACGAGTACCAGCGCTACCCAGGTAGCAACCTGTGGAATCAGGAGTACTATATGCAGACCCACCCCGACCAGTACCTGCGTTATGGTTTGGTAGGTAATGCTTATGTTGAGATTTCTCCAATCAAGAACTTGAAGATTATGTCGCGTATCGGTACTGATATGTACTTCGTTCGCAACAACTGGATGACCTATCCTTCATTCCCAGGTGCTAACGGAAAAGGTACTAAGGGTAAGTCAATGGACTTCGATTACAGCAACACTATCACCAACACGATTGAGTACAAGTTCAATATCGCCGAAGATCACAACTTCACCGTACTTGGTGGTATGGAAGGTGTTGAGAACGACTATGACTATTTCTATGCAAGCAGCACTGGTCAGGACGATGACCGCCTGATGAACCTGCAGAATGGTTTGCAGTCTACCTACGCTATGAGCGAGAGCGCTACCAAGAGTAAGTTCCTCTCATTCTTCGGCCGCATTGACTACAACTATCAGGAGAAGTACTTCCTGGATGCTTCAATCCGTAACGACGCTTGCTCACGCTTCGGTGTTAACAACCGTAATGCTACATTCTGGTCAGCAGGTGCTATGTGGAAGATCTCTAAGGAGAAATTCATGAAGGACTACAAGTGGGTCAACGACCTGAACCTCAAGGTTAGCTACGGTACTCAGGGTAATGCCTCTATCGGTGACTACGCAGCCATCGGTCGTATTGGAACACTTGCCAAGTACAATGACACCCCAACATGGGCATACAACCAGCCTGGCAACCCCAACCTGACATGGGAGAAGCAGAAATTGCTGACTGTAGGCGTTAGCGGTCGTCTGTTCAACTTCATGGACTTCGATGTAAGCTACTATGTGCGCAAGACTTCTGATATGCTGATGGGCGTTCCTTACGCTTACACCACTGGTTTCGAAGAGATCACTGAGAACGTAGGAACTCTGCAGAACAAGGGTATCGATATCGAGTTGAACTTCAACATCCTGAAGGGCAAGGACTACTACCTGAACTTCCGCACCATCTTCAACTACAACAGCCAGAAGGTTACTGAGCTCTTCCAGGGCCGTGACCGTTGGCAGATCGCCAACACTGGTGTAGCATACGTAGTTGGTAGCCCAGTTATGTTCTACTATCCTGTATATGCTGGTGTTGATCCTGCTGATGGTGCTCCAATGTGGTACGTACCAGGCGATAACATTGACAAGAACCACGAGGTAGAGACAACAAAGAATTTCGACGAGGCTGCACTTGAGCAGAACACTGGCAAGAAGCGCTACGCACCTGTTAATGGTGGTTTCAGCATCACTGGTGGATGGAAGGGCTTGTCACTCGCAGCTGACTTCTCATACGTACTGGGTAAGTACCTGATCAACAACGATGCTTACTTCTACGAGAACCCAGGTAACTTCCTGTTCTACAACACAAGTAAGAAGGTCGCCGACTTCTGGACACCAGAGAACACCGACGCCAAATACCCATGCTGGACAGACGATCACGTGATGCAGTTCGATACACACCTGTTGGAGAATGCTTCATTCCTGCGTTTGAAGAACCTGCAGATTGGCTACGACTTCCCCAAGAAGCTCCTTGGCTTCCAGAATGTTGTTAAAGGCCTGAAGATCACCCTGACTGGACGTAACCTGTGGACTGTCACCAACTATAGTGGTATCGATCCTGAGGTTAACAGCAACCTGACATTAGGTAAGATTGGTAACTCTAAGCAGTATCTGATTGGTGCTGAGATCACCTTCTAATGTGTTGGAAACAAGAATTATAATAAGAATAAAGAAAAAATTATGAAGAATTACAATAAATATCTGTTGATTCTCGGCGTAGGTGCTATGACACTCACTTCATGTCACATGGAAGAACTGCCGAAGACCTCTATCTCATATGTAGATGGAAAGGATATGATCACCAATAGCGCTGATTTGGAAAAATTTGAGAATGGTTTGCACCAGTCATACCGCGTTACCCACTATGGTCAGATCTCAGAAGCCGATGAAGTTATGTGTGATGGTTTCAATGCAACCATTGACTATGGTAACAACTTTGGTAGCATCCACCGTACCGACAACTCATTCAGTTCAAGCGACTATGACACTCGCGACATGTGGGCTATCAACTACTGGGCCATCAAGAACTACAACCTCTTTATTGAGCATGTAGCAAAGTACCAGCCCGAAGACGCTGGAGCAGAAGCATTTGCTCAGGTTGCCGATGGTGAGGCTCACTTCTATCGTGCAGCTTCTTACCTGCAGTTGGTTCGTCACTTTGGCAAGGCCTATGGCGCTTCTTCTTCATCAGACCTGGCTGTACCCCTGGTACTTAAATATGATCAGCTGGAGAAGCCTAAACGTGCTACCGTTGCCGAGGTTTATGCCCAGATTAAGGCCGACCTTGATATCGCTGCTACCAAGCTGGCAGGCGTAAAGGGAAAAATCGGTTCTATGTATCCTACCATTGATGCCGTAAACGCACTTTTTGCACGTTACTACATCGACATTAAGGATTATGCTAATGCAGCAGCTGCCGCCAAGAAGGTTCTTAACTCTGCTGCCGGCTATAAACTTGCCAGCACACTCGAGGCTATGGATGCTGAATACGCTAACGACAAAGGTACAGAGCCTATCATGCAGTTGGCCGGTTCACTGGCAGAGAGTGGTGCCACTGAGGTTTTTGACAACGTTTCAAACAGCCTTGTAAACGACATCTACACCCTGACAACATCTGACAAGACCTACGGCATATATCTCCGTCCATACTTCATCCCTTCTAAGAAGTTGGTTGAAAGCTATGAGGAAACAGATCTGCGCTTCCAGGTTTGGTTTACAAAAGCTATGACTTGTGTTCTGGGTGGTGCAAACCTCACTGGCAAGTTCTATAACTTTGTAAAGTATCTGGGTAACCCTGCCCTCACTTCTACCGGTATCCCCAATGCACGTCAGCTCATCAAGCCTTTCATGATTGGCGAGATGTACCTGATTGCTGCTGAGGCTGACTTCCGCGCAGGTAACACAGCAGCTGCAAAGACCACACTGAATGAGCTGCAGGCTGCTCGCGGCGCTTCAAAGACAGAGGCTACAGAAGCTGCTATTGAAAACGAGTGGTTCAAGGAGACTGTAGGTGAAGGTTTGCGTATCAACTGCTTCAAGCGTTGGGGCAAGGGCTTCGAAGGACGTGCTGCCCAGGATGGTGCTGCTGAAGCTGTTCAGAGCAGTGCTGCATTCGTTGGTAAGAGCATGGCTGCCGATGACGTTCACTGGCAGTGGCCTGTTCCAGCCTATGAGTTGAAGGTGAATGAGAACCTCGTTCAGAATCCTGGCTATTAAGCCTCCGATACTGAATTAGTATATTTCAAGGAGGTACACAGCAATAGCCGTGTACCTCCTTTTAACACTTACAAAACCAAAGAACATGAAGAAATTTTTACTCTTAGCCATCATTGCATCCACCAGTCTGAATCTTTCGGCTTCAGAAAGATCGGACCAAGAGATGCGCCGTATTGCTGAAAAACAATTAAAGTCACAAAGAAGCATCAATACACGCAGCATGGATTCTGAAATCAAGAAGGTCAGCGATACCGATGCTTATTGTATCTATGCTACAAGCAATAGCTATGCTATCGTCAGCAAAGACACAAGGAATGCCCCCATACTTGGGTATTCTGAAACACCATATAATGAAGAAAAAATGCCTTGTGGCATGAAATGGTGGCTCAGTACAGTAAACGCAACCGCTGGAGATTCTGAGATACGTTCCACTACACGTGGCACTACAGATGTAATACCTCCCCTACTGACAGCAGAATGGGGACAAGGAGAACCATATAACCTGAAATGTCCGACACTTGAAGGTGAGAAAACACCTTCTGGTTGTGTCGCCACTGCCATGTCACAAGTACTATACTATTTCAAGTATCCTGAAACAGGTAAAGGATCTAGTAGCTATACCGTGATGGGAGGATTCCGTCCTTGGGCACTTAACTATGGTGCGACCTATCAATACAACCTGATGAAGGATAAGTACGATGCCACCACACTGGCAAGTCTCACTGATGAAGAGAAAAATGCCATATCGACACTGTTACTACACTGTGGTGCGGCAGTAAAGATGAACTACAATGCCGACGGAAGTGGAGCAACAGAATTCGACGCTACAGATGGGTTAGCCACCTATTTCCGCTATGACTCATTAGCTCTGCACTGTTATGAGCGCGATTTCTTCAATAACGAAGAGTGGATGAATCTAGTCAGAGAAGAATTAGCAGCCCAGCACCCCATATTATATTTTGGACGTGACGACAGAGAAGGTGGACACGCTTTTGTTATTGATGGTATCAATGCAGAAGGACTTGTACATGTAAATTGGGGATGGGACGGCGACTGCAATGGCTATTACGCCATTGACGGACTGACCCCAAAACGAACTGCAGGTTTCGCATTCGGTTATAATTTCAGCAGCAGCCAGGCTATGATTGTTGGCTACAAGTTGAAGGAAAAGCCAGATGCCGAAGACTCATACACCTCTTTATGGGCAAGTAGTAAACCATATAAGATTTCTACTTCTGGTAAATATTTCAACATCAGCAATCTTGGTAGTTTCTACAACTACAACTGGCTTCCTTTTGAAGGTTCTATTGCCTTGATATTTGAAGAAGACAAAACAAACGGTCAGCAATACAAGATTGTAATAAACGAAGAAGACTTTGAAAACTACAAAGGAATCAAGCTGTGGGGATACAAAAGAGATGTACTTGATCAGGTATCGTTTACACGTGTCAACGATGCCAATTTCCCAGCTGGTAACTATAAAGTATTCCTTGGCAGCAAGGATATTAAAGAACAGCGATTCCAACCATTCAGATGCGGCGAGAACACAGGTAAAGTGTATTTCACTGTGACCAAGAGCTCAGACGGAACCTACACAATAGATCCTGTTCAGAAGCAATATACCACAGGAATCCATAAGATTTCAAACGACCGTTCAAAGGTATCACCTTATATATATGACCTGCACGGACGTAACCTTGGCACGGATGAGACAGCCTTGCCTAAGGGTATATACATCATCAATGGTAAAAAGGTGGTGAAATAAGTACCACGTACACCAGTCTTTTTTCCATCGCGTTCCAGGAAAATCTACACCACGTTGCAGATTTTTCTGGAACGCGTCGTAGAAAAAAGGACTTAAAAAGCCAAATCAGTTATACGCCATTCATTTTAACATTAGTTATTAAATAATCCAAAAAATTAGTAGTTTTCCAAGAAATAAATTGATATTACGAGAAAATTACGTATATTTGCAGTTGACTACTTGTTGTCTGACGCCAAATGATATAGCCGAACGTGTTCAGCAAATCACATCGCAAAAGACAAACCACACCAAGCCAAGAGAGGCCTGCATCCCCAAATGGAACGTAGCAGGTGTGGTACGAGATAGTCACGACATATTAAAAAAGGCGTTTGCAAAGCGCTTTGTTTTGACGTGTAAATTCCGGGCAATGCGAAGGCCTCTACACGTGGGACGAGCGACATGCAGAGTTCCCACGCTTTCTTTTTGTGTCGCAAATGATCAATAGTAACGATTTAAAAGCAGTCGAATCTGGGACTATAGACTGGCAGACAAAAATTATGAACCTAAAACAACTTCTATGTTTAGCAGGCCTTGTACTATCTATGAATGTGCAAGCTCAAGAATTAAAGATTCATGTTGACAAGAAAGGTAAAATTGGTTATGTTGACCAAGATGGTAACGAAGTCATCAAATGTCAATATGAATCTGCCCAGCCTTTTAATGACGGTATTGCAATTGTCACGAAGGGTGGAAAGTCTGGCATTATCGACACTAAAGGAACTGTTCTGCTTCCATTGAAATACACTCAGATATTCCCATGGAACAAGAACCTTTACCTTATCAAATCAGGAAAATTAATGGGACTTGCGAACCATGAAGGCAAAGTAGTGTTACCTGCAAAATACTCATTAATATCACGTCCAAACTGTTATGGTAAAGCTTTAATCGCTTTAGGCGGAAAGGCGACACCAATTAACAAAAAGACATACATGGCCAAAGCAAAGTATGGCATTATTAATGTGAACGGCGACATATTAGTTGAAGCCAAATATAAGGGGCTTTATGAATTTGCTTTTGACGGGAAAAACTTAACTCAGTTACATGAGGGTAAAACCCTATCTTTCAGCAACCATATTACAACAGACACATTAATAACGGATTGCTCATATCTTGGATTCAGTGGAAATAGCTTTGGAAGCAATAATGCCGGCATCATGGATGGTAACGGCAAGGAAATCTTAAAGCCAGGTTTATACAACATTGTCATGCAACCACAAAGTGGAATGGTAAGATACTATAATACAACGAAGAAACAAACCATATGTGGCTATCACAACCTAAACACAGGTAAAGGATTTGAAGCCGCTAAATTCGACTCTAAATTTTTAGACATCAATTTCTGGACACATGGAGATTTCATTGGCGAAATTGCACCTGTGAACGGCAGTTCGTGGTCATTCATCAACAATAGCGGAACAACAATCAGAACAGGATATTCTTCATTAAAGCATAGCATTGCAAGTGGATTATGGGCTGCAAAGAACAATTCTGGGAAATGGGAAGTTTTTAATGATCAAAATAATGACATCACACCACTATCGGGATACGATGAAATCGAATTTCCTAGATTCAAAGAAGATCAACAAGTTTTTTCTGTCTTAAAAGAAGGAAGGTATGGTTGTATTACCCGCTCTGGTGACGTCAGAGTTCCTTTTGAATACGAGAAAGCTTACGGCAACATATACGACATGATTGCAGTTATGAAAGATGGAAAATGGGGAATGGTTTCACCCGAGAACTCAGAACTCATCCCTACAGCTTTCGCAAATATTGTTTTCCCATCGGAGCGTAACACAAAACACATGTGGGTAACGAAAGAGGATTCACTATTCTATCACTATAATCTGAAAACTAATCAGATATCTACCACTGGTTATAAAAGAGTTGACAACTTCAAAGATGGTATCGCCCATGTTGCACCAACGGACATGATAGTCGACAACACACCATTGAACCGAGCACAGCTATTCCTTCCAAATGCAGTCAAAGCAGATATCGACAATGTTGATGTAGCAAAGAACATTGATAAATTTGGCTACCTCATAAATGCCAATGATGAAGTACTGATGGATATGCCCGTTTCTGTAGCATATAAAGATCTGATAGTAAAAGAAATCCAAAAGCGAAATGGACGCGCTTTAACCTCAATGGAGAAGAAGAATATACTATTAGAGGCAACACGTGAGAATCGTTCTTACGATTTGAATGCAACACTAAGTAAAAATGAATGGAATTATTAACTTCAAAAAAGACGGTTATGAAGATGCGATATATCATATTAGGACTTGCAGTAGCAACAGTTTCTAACACACTTGCCCAAGAAACAGAATCAAGTTATCGACGCAGTTCGATATATTCAATTTTGGTTAATCACACAGACCAAAAGTTTGCAGGTGAAATCAAAGAAGCTTTCTTGCAGATTCCTGTTCCAGACAAGTTTAACGATCACAATCTGAGCGTCAAAGTCCTCACCATGGACAAAAAGCTATCTGGAGCTAATAGTGAAAAGGAGAATACAGAGATCTCTTCATTCCTTAATAACAATAAGGTTGCAAGTCGCTTGGTTGGACGCTGGTTCAATAGAGATTTCTTCACAGGCAAATGCGACATGGAATTGATAAAAGAGCGTGGTCTCTATAACGCGACAGAGTTTGATAAGCAATTGGCAGATCGCTCTGCTCGCGGCATTGCTATGCTCCAGGATGCAGGTGAAGATCTAATTGGTAACACTTTTGTCATTGTAAACGATATACGTTACGTAGACAAGAATAAAGGTGCAAAAACAGGAGCTGCGATAATTAAGATTCTAGGAGCAGTTGCTGCGGCAGCAACAGGATCCAATATCGATGATTTGACGGACAATGTCGGAGATATGGTTGAAACCATTAAAGGTTTTAAAGTAAAAATCAACACATTCCTCTACCAACTGGAATGGTCGGATGATATTGCTAACCTATTCTATCAGGAGCAATACTCTGGCACACCAAATCATGAGAAATGGGCTACCTTCGAGGCTGCGCGAGGAAACTACAAGCTGAAGTATGTTGGCAAAGTTGAGAGTAGTGGTGGTACAACGTCATTCTTAGGCATTAACGAAAACGAGCCGATTGTAATGGTACGCAAAGCTTGTCAGCGAGCTATTGACGAAAATGTTGTCGACCTGCAACGAAATTACATCGAATTCAGAACAAAGACACCATTAGTGAGCATTGAGCCACTCACTGCCTTTATTGGAATGAAGGAGGGGGTTAGTTCGAAGAGCAAATTCGAAGTACTAGAAGTTGTTGAGAAAGAGAATGGGAAACATGAATATAATCGTGTAGGAGTTATTGAACCCATTGATAATCTTATTTGGGACAATCGTTACATGGCCGTTGAAGAGGGGGCCACAGGCGCCACACTTGGCTATACTACTTTCCGCAAAGTCAGTGGCAAAGATTTTGCCAAGGGCATGCTAATACGTGAAATGTCAAACAAATAATTTCAAAACAGAAAAGAAAGAAATGACAATGAAAAGAACTGTTAGTTTATTATTCCTGCTATTCACAATGATACTTGGTGTAGCAGCGAAAGGTGATAAAATGCCTCAATATGATATTACTGGGGCTGGATCAGGTACAGAAGGAACTCTTCTCGTAAAAGTATACGTCTATGCTAAAAGCGTAAAAGATGAAGACCTAAAGCGAGCAGCTGTTCATGGAGTGGTATTCCGAGGCTGTAGTGGTAATGCGAGCGGTGCACGGCAACCAGCCATGGCATCACCAACAGCAGAAATCGACAATGCCGCTTTCTGTGAAGCATTTTTCGCAAAAGATGGTCAATGTCAGAATTTTGCAAGCATCGTTACAGGATCATACGATCGTGTAAAAACCCAAAAGGGGTATAAATGCGGTGCTATACTTCAAATAGACAAGGCTGCTCTCCGCAAAACACTTGAACAAGCAGGTGTGGTTCGTTCTCTATCATCTGGTTTCTAACCCATAATTCACAAAACATGAAGAAAGTATTATTATCATTATTACTTTGCACATTTACTGCAACTGGCTACGCACAGTATCGTGATGTAAAACTTCCCGAAGCACCCAAGCATACAAACTATAGAGATTACGAGACACAGGACAATGGTTTCTGGTTTGCCGCTGAAGCAGAGGGTGCCAGCAGCGCTATGACAGTACGCAGGAACATGCAATTTGCCAGTGCGACATTTACAACAGGATATCGTTTCAACGAGTTTCTGCGTCTGGGTGTTGGACTCGGCACGCGTATTTATGTCAACAATGCCGACGTAAGAGATACTGAAAACAGATTTGCATTTCCTGTATTTGCAAATATGCGTGGTAATTTTATTTCAGCTTATGATCGCGATGGTGTTCCTTTCTGGTCAATTAATGCCGGCTATGCCGTCAATGATGGAGTATTTGCCAGTCCTACTATCGGATATAGTTTCGGCGGACTACGTAACAACTTCCTGATAGGTATTAGTTATACAATCAGTCGTTTTAAAGATTACAAGAAAGAGAATACGACTTTCAGCTATTTCGGTTTAAAACTAGGATATGAATTCTAAAACTAAAAATCGTCTGATATGAAAAAATTAGTATTAATCATAATAGCGAGCATATCGCTGACGTGTGTCCATGCGCAGAATAAAGCTATCTATGCCCGAACTTCCATCAGATGTCTTGGTGTAGAGTTAGATGGATCGCAAACTCTCCGTGTGCAGGGATACGGCCGAAATCGTACAGATGCAAAGGAGCAGGCAAAGAAAAACGCGGTATGGGCAGTCATCTTTGAAGGTATACGCGATGGCGTACAAGGGTGTAACAATCGTCCACTCGTAACAGAAGTGAATGCAAAAGAACGCTACGAGGACTACTTTAACATTTTCTTTGCCGATGATGGCGAATACCAGAAATATGTATTGCTACGCGATACCAAGAAACGCTCAGGTGGTAGATCTAAAGACAAATTAGGTTATGCTTATGATCTAACCATTCGCGTACTGAGGGCTGAATTAAAAGCACGCCTAAAGGCCGACAATGTTATAGACTAAAAAGGAACAAACTATGAAAATAAAAACATTATTATCCATCATGATACTGACAGCATTTTCACTGTCAGCAATGGCGCAAGCAAAGAAACCAACTCTAATGGTAGTGCCAAGTGAAGCTTGGTGTAAAGCTCATGGCTACGAACAGACTTTCGACAACCAAGGCATGATTGAGGAAATTCCAGATTACAAAGCTGCAGTATCTTCTGACCAACAGCTAAATGCAATCATCTCTAAGATTAATACCCTTATGGCAGATCGAGGATTCCCTCTTAAAGATCTTCAGCAGAATCTGAGAAGTATCTCTAACCTCTCGGCAGAGGATAGACTGATTACTAGTAAGACCAGCGGTTCAAACATACAGGAAAGTCCATTAGATCGTTTACGCCGTACAGCAAAAGCTGACATTTTACTGGAAATAGACTGGATGGTCAATACTGTAGGACCAAAGAGTAGCATCACTTACAATCTGCGTGCCATCGATGCATATAGTAATAAGCAAGTTGCAGGTGCACAAGGAACAGGAAAGGGTTCCTTCTCTGCAGAAATACCAGTATTATTGGAAGAAGCGGTTCAAGACCATATGGACAGCTTTGTTGAACGTTTGCAATCTCATTTCGATGATCTGCTAACCAACGGCCGTGAAGTTGTACTCGATATGCGTGTATTTGATATCGGGACAATCGACTTTGAAAAGATGTATGGTGACTTAGAACTCAGTGAAGTTATAGACAATTGGCTATCGGACAACTGCGTGAACCATCGATTCAGCAAATCAGATGCCACTGAATCAATGATACTATATGAACAGGTACGCATTCCGCTATACAAAGCTAACGGATCAGCTCAAGACACTTATGGTTTTGCTCGCGAACTAGCTCGTTTCTTAGGCGCATCACCATACAACATCACAGTAAAGACTGTTAATCGCGGTCTTGGGCGATGTCTTTTAATTTTAGGAGAAAAGTAGAAAGGAGGATTTGAATTATGAAAATGAAGAATATTCTGGCAATAATATGCCTTATGGCTTCTGCGAACACTTTTGCTCAAGACTGCGTATTGCCCATTTCCATCCAGCTTGATGAAGATTTTTCCAATGTTCCAACCGCAGCAAGTAACATCTTGTATCAGTCACTACTTCGTGTAGCGACAGAAAATGGCCTTACGACAGAAGCTCCAACTACTCCCTTCGTGCTAACAGCACATTGTGATGTACTTGATAAGAGTAATTTACCTGGACCACCTATTCAGACGGTGTATAATTTTGGTGTAACATTTTATATGGCTGACACCTATAGCCAGAAGAAATTCGGAACAGCATATATTACACTTGATGGCGTAGGCACAGGTGAAGTTAAGAGCTACATCAACGCATTCCGTCGAATTAATACCCGAAATAGTGAGATCATCAATCTCATAAATCGAGGGAAAAAGAACATGTTGAACTATTACGATTCACAGTACCGTAACATCATTAAGGAGGCTAAAAGGCTTGTAGGTCTTCAGAAATACGAAGAGGCACTAACAATGGTATTAGCAATACCTCTCTGTTCGAAAGGCGGTGAAGAGGCTACGCGCTACGGGCTTGAACTCTACACGAAGTATCTTGATAGAATGAATCTCTATCTACTTAATCAAGCAAAAGCGCTATGGGCTGCTGGTCAGGATCAAGAAACGGCCTACGAAGTGTGTTCTATGTTAGCACAGATTGACCCAGATGCTGCCTGTTACAACGAAGCCTGGAAACTTATGAAAGAAGTTAAAGCACAGGTTCGTAGTGACATCGACTTTGAGATGCGCGAGAAGTATCATGATCAAATCAAATTGGAGAAAGACCGTATTCAAGCCGCCAAAGCTGTAGGCGTAGCATTTGGTAATAATCAGAAACCCACAACAACCAATTTAATGTGGCTAAGATAAAAACTGAATCTTAATAATGGTCGTATCCTGACCTAATCTATTAACTACGTACCAAAGGATACTTGGTGCAATCTAAAAACTAAAACTGTATGAAAAGAACATTACTGATGGTTGTCCTCGCACTCACAACCTTTACAATGAGCGCACAGGAAGACTCAAAGCTGACATTAAAAGTTGGAGCCGGTTTTTCTTCTGTTGTTGGTAGCGATGCAGATACAAAGTTAATCTTTGCATACAAAGCAGGTTTCGCTTACGATTTAAGTGTTTCTGAAAATTTCTCTATTATTCCTGGTATTGAGTTTGTAACAAAAGGATTCAAGTCTGATGCTGTTGACGGCAAAATAAGCATGTCATACCTAGAAGTTCCTATTTTTGCAGCATACAAGATACCTGTTTCTGACGGCATGAAACTCGCCATTAAGGCTGGTCCATACGTTGCTTACGGTCTTTTCGGCAGTGAGATTGAATGGTACGGCGGTGGCAAAACAAAGGTTTTCGACAAAGACGGTGGATATGACCGCTTTGATGTTGGTGCTATTGCAGGCTTATCACTAGAATTTGAACAGTTCAATATTGGTTTAGAGTATAGCCGCGGGCTCAAGAAATTAGATTCGAACTTTAGCCAATTTAACCAAGCTTTTGGCGTCGTCTTTGGATATAAGTTCTAATTGATAGGATTCCGATAAAGGACTTCCACTTGGTTACTAAACCTAAGTGGAAGTTCTTGTTTTTTAGAGTAATGAGAACGATGTGCGCATATTATTTATCACACAATTATTCAAAGCGAATTATTTAAGTTAAATTATTCAAAATAGATAATTAATTTCAAATAATATATTGGTAGATTCGAAGAAATAACCTATCTTTGCCGAAAAATGAACGAGTTATGAGCATAGTTACAAATCCATTTATCGCTTCAGGCGAAATTCCTGCAGAGCTTTTTTGCGACAGGAAGGACGAGTCGAAACGCCTCATCCAAAGTTTAACAAATGGTGCCAACGTTGCATTAATGTCGCCACGACGAGTTGGTAAAACACAGCTCATATACCATTGTTTTGATAAACCTGAGATAAAAGACCACTATATTACCATATTTGTGGATATACTCCGAACATCATCATTCCAGGAGTTT
>JAEEGK010010391.1_pt1 | contig 21479 bp, 14 predicted proteins | sample 8958771 | NCBI WGS metagenome assembly JAEEGK01 (sample SAMN16246547, study PRJNA631951) | gut metagenome | biome: gut microbiome; feature: rumen; material: SC-attached | host: Bos | place: Iran: Karaj | collected 2018-10 | reverse complement strand
CGCACTTCAACTACGGCAAGTACGCCGTCTATCCGGGCGGTGCTTTCGAAACGCACCTGAAAGCCTTCACCGAGGGCGCGTTCAAGTTGTCCGGCGGAACGGGCAAAGCCACCGCCGTGATGCCTTATTACACGATTTCATACGGCATCGACCCGTCCGGAGACAACGTTGGTAACAACTTCAGCAAGTACATCATCACGGACCTGCTCCGGGAGAAATACGGCTATGACGGCGTCGTCTGCACCGACTGGGGCGTGACGAACGACAACCGCGCCATCGAAGCCTTCGACGGCAAGTGCTGGGGTGTCGAAGGCCTCTCTGTCGCCGAGCGCCACTTCGAGGTCATCAAGGCCGGCGGCGACCAGTTCGGCGGTAACAACGACAAAGGCCCCGTCCTGAAAGCTTACCAGATGTGGGTCAAGAAGTTCGGCGAGGAATCGGCCCGCACCCGCTTCGAGGCATCGGCCGTCCGCCTGCTGCTGAACTCCTTCCGCACGGGCCTCTTCGAGAACCCGTACGTGGAGCCTGCCGCCTCCGCGGCCGTCGTCGGCAACCCGGACTTCATGCAGGCCGGTTTCGAGGCGCAGCTGAAGTCGGTGGTGATGGTGAAGAACCATGGAAAGGCGCTGCCCCAGATTCCCGGTCAAGCCGGGAATGACGGGAAGAAAAAAGTCTTCGTTCCGGAGCGCTATTTCCCGCAGATGCCCGGCATGTTCGGACTGTCCATGGGCGCCCCCGGTCACTGGGACTACCCTGTCGACAAGGCGCTTGTCGAGAAGTACTACGACTGGGCCGTGGAGCCCGAGGAGGCCGATTTCGCCCTCGTGGTCATCGAAGAGCCCAAGGCGGGCAGCGGCTATGACGTGAACGACCGCAAGAAGGGCGGCAACGGTTACGTGCCCATCAGCCTCCAGTACCGGCCCTACAAGGCGGAATACGCCCGGAAGGAGTCCATCGCCGGCGGTGATCCGAAGGAGGATTTCACGAACCGTTCCTACAAGGGCAAGACCGTCACCACCTACAACGAGAAGGACCTGGACCTGGTGATGCTGACAAAGAAGCAGATGGGTGACAAGCCGGTCGTTGTCGTGGTGCGGTCCACACGCCCGGCGGTCCTCTCCGAACTGGAGCCCTATGCCGACGCCGTCCTCATCGCCTTCGGCGTGCAGAACCAGGCCGTGCTGGACCTCGTATCCGGCGCCACCGAGCCCTCCGGCCTCCTGCCCATGCAGCTCCCGGCCGACATGCGCGCAGTGGAAGAGCAAAAGGAGGACGTCCCGCACGATATGCGTACCCTCGTGGACGCCGACGGGAATGCCTGGGACTTTGCCTATGGATTGAACTGGTCCGGGGTCATCAACGACGCCCGGACCGCGAAATACCGGAAATAGGGTTTACATCACCACCCACTCGGGCAGTTCCTTTTCCGGAACGCAACGCAAGGAGGAGCGCTGGATTACATCCCGCGCTTCTTCCGTCTTATCGGTCCGGATGAAGAGGAGCCCCTTCCCGTGGATGAAGAAGGAATACATGTACACGATGCCGATCTCGGCCTCGCTCAGGCCACGGACAATTTCCGCAATCTGGCCGGGACGCTCGTCCAGCTCGATGGCGAACACGTCGGACATGGCTACCGCCACGCCGTTCCGCTCGAGTTCGAGATAGGCGCGCTGCGGCTCCGAGCAAATGATCCGGACAAGGCCGTACTGGGCCGTATCCGCGATGGAGGAGGCGATGATGTGGAGACCGGCCTCCTTGAAGATGTCGAGCACCTTCGTCAGGGTTCCGGCGCGGTTCTCGAGGAAAATGGAAAGCTGATTGAGGGTCATGGTTCGGTGTATTATCTCAGTTTGCGGTTGTCGATGACACGGACACTCTTGCCTTGGCTGCGCTCGATGGCGTTCGGAGCCTTGAGCTGGACCTTCGCACTGATGGACAGGACGCTGCGGAGCTTGTCGGCGAGCCGCTTCTTGAGTTCGTCGATGGCGGCCGGGGTATCGAAGGTGGCGGTGAAGTACTCCTGCCGGAGTTCGACCTGCACCTCCAGGGTGTCCAGGTTGTTGATGCGGTCCACGACGAGGAGGTAGCGCGGGGCGAACTCCTTCATGCTCAGGACGACGCTCTCCACCTGCGAAGGGAACACGTTGATACCGCGGATGATGAGCATGTCGTCGCTGCGGCCCGAGATCGGGCTCATCCGCACGCTGGTACGGCCGCATTCGCACTCGCCCGGCAGTAGGGAGCACAGGTCGCGGGTACGGTAGCGGAGGACCGGCATGCCTTCCTTCGTGAGGGTGGTGAACACCAGTTCGCCGGTCTGTCCCTTCGGGAGCGGCTCCAGGGTAACGGGATTGATGATCTCCGGATAGAAGTGGTCCTCGTTGATGTGGGAGCCGTGCTGCATCTGGCACTCATAACTCACGCTCGGGCCCATGATCTCGCTCAGGCCGTACAGGTTGAAGCCTTTGAGGCCCAGGCGCTCCTCGATTTCCGCACGCATGTTCTCGGTCCAGGGCTCAGCACCGAAGGCGCCCACGCGGAGCTTGATCTGGTCCTTGGTGATGCCGATCTGTTCCATGGTCTCGGCAAGGTACAGGGCATAGGACGGTGTGCAGGCGATGCCGGTGACGCCCAGGTCGCGGATAAGTTTCGCGTGCTTCTCCGTATTGCCGGTGGAAGCCGGAACCACGGACGCACCCACCATCTCTACGCCGTTGTGGGCGCCGAGACCGCCGGTGAAGAGACCGTAACCGTACGAGACCGAGAAGATGTCATCCCGGCCCACGCCATAGGCGGTCAGGCAGCGGGCCATGCATTCGCTCCATACGCCGATATCCTTGCGGGTGTAGCCCACGATGGTGGGATTGCCCGTCGTGCCGGAAGAGGCATGGATGCGGATGATTTCGCTTTGGGGAGCGGCCTGCAGGCCGAAGGGATAGTTGTCCCGGAGGTCCTTCTTGGTCGTGTAGGGGAGTTTCACGATGTCCTCGATGGTGCGGATGTCATCCGGGGTCAGGTCCATCTCCTGCAGCTTGTGGCGGTAGAAGGGAACGTTGTGGTACACGTACTGCACAATCTTGTGCAGGCGTTTACCCTGGAGCGCGGACATTTCGTCACGGCTCATGCATTCTTTGTTGGGATTCCAGATCATATGTCAAGTTCGTTTGTTTCCGTCAATGGTCCTCGCGGAAAGCCTTCATGCGTTCCTCCAAGACAGGATACAGTTCGTCACGCATGCGGCTCGTACAGCCCCGGACACCGTTCTGCAGGCTCCCGGTAGTGGACAGGGAGATGCAACTCACGCCGTAATACAAGAGTTCGCGGAGCAGTTCCCCGCCGGTGAGCCCTTCGTAGCCGAGGGTGAAGAAGAAACCGTCCCCTACCGGCCGTGTCACGTCATGGTCATAAACCACGTGGAAACCGTTCCGGCAGAAGATGTCCTTCATTCTGGCCGCGCGGCGCTCGTACTCCCGCGTATCCTCCACGAAATTGATCACGCCGTCGCAGGAGAGTTCCAGCATACGCGCATAGGCGTACTGGGTGGAGGCCGTGCAGCCGCTGGTAATCATGTACAGGATGGAGGCGGTGAGTGTCTGTCCAAAAATGCCGGCGTCATGGTAACGCGCCGCCAGGGCAGGATAATGCCGCGTGAACAGCTTGTCGCCGATGCCGACGAGCGCCATCCGCTGTCCCGCGTAGCTGAAGATCTTGGACGAGGACAGCATCAGGATGTAATTGTCCGTATAGTGGGCAACCGTAGGGACGTAGGGCGGCTCGAAGGGCCGTCCGAGCTCCCTTCGGTAGTCCATGCAAAAGTACGCCAGGTCCTCCATGACGATGGCGTCGTACTTCGTCGCGAGCTCGCCGATTACCTGCAATTCGCTCTCTTCCAGGCAGATCCAGGCAGGATTGTTGGGGTTGGAATAGACGATGGCGGCGATGTCACCGGCAGCGAGTTCTTCCTCCAGCTTCGCGCGGAGGCCTTCCCCGCGGTACGGATAGATGTCGAACTCTTTCCAGCCGATGCCGAGCACCCGGAGCTGGGATTTCTGGATCGGGAAGCCCGGGTCGATGAACAGGACCTTGTCCTTCCCCGGGATGCGCTGGGTACAGGCGATGAACGCGCCGAAGGAACCGGCCACGGACCCCGTCGTGGGGATGCAGCCGAGCGGGTCGATATCGATGTTGATGAAGGCCTTGATGAAGCGGGCCGCCGCTTTCTTGAGTTCCGGCACGCCGTCGGCCGGCGGATACTGGGAGCCGACGCCCCGTTCCAGGGCTTCTTTCTCCGCCTCCACGCCGTAGCGGTTGGCGGGCAGGCCCGGCGATCCCTGGTCCATGCGGATGAAGGGAATACCCGTCTTCCGCTCCAGGTACTGGGCCACAAGCAGGACTTCACCGATGGTGGCCTGCGAGAGGTCCGCGACGCGGGACGCTACCCGCGCCTCTTCGACCAAAGCCTCACTGAATACCTTCATAGCCTGCGTCGAATGCTTTGAGGTTGTCTTCCACCACCTTCTCACCCTTGCGGCCGAATACGGTACGGATGGCCGCGCGGAGGTCGTCCGGTGAAAGGATCGCGAGATGGCGGGCCGCCATCCCAAGGAGCACCATGTTCGCGCTGCGGGGGGCCTGGAGGCCTTTCGCGACCGCGTCGATGTCCATCTTCGTCATGCGCGGAAGGGCATCCAGTTCTTCCTGGAGGGCTATCTCGCTCGGATAGTCGGGAATGTTCACGAAGGGCCGGGAGGAGGTCACGACGGCTCCTTCCGGGCCCAGGTAAGGCAGGTAACGGAGCGCTTCCATGGGCTCCATCGACAGGATGAGGTCAGCGCCACCCTGGGGAATCAGGTCGCTGTGGATGGGGTCCGTGGACAGGCGGAGGTCGCTCTGGACGTCTCCACCCCGCTGGCTCATGCCGTGGACTTCCGCCTGCTTGAGGTGCAGGCCGGCGGCCGTGGCGGCCTCGCCGAGGACCGTGGCGATGGACAGGATCCCCTGTCCGCCTACGCCGGCTAACTTGATATCTGTCTTGGCAATCTTGTTCATATTCCAAGGTTGTTCCATTATTCAATCATTGTTTATTCACACATATCCACCGCACGTACACGTTACCCTCTCCCCAAACCCCTCCCCTCGGGGGAGGGACTTACTCTCACGACTATGTCGTTCAAAGTGCGGCTTTCTTTTGACGGTTCTTGCGGGCGAGGGTCTGCATGCACTCGCGCTGCGGGATGATCACGGAAACGCCCTGGTAATCCAGTTCTTCCCGGATGATACGGGTGATTTCCTCCATGTTTTTCGGGAGCGGGACGACGACGTGCAGATGCTCGCGCTCCACGCCCAGGGCAAGACAGATGGCCTCGAACTTGTGCGTACCCGCGGAATCCTGCCCGCCGGTCATCGCCGTGGTGAGGTTGTCTGACAGGATGACGGTGATGGCGGCGTTGTCATTGACGGCATCCAGGAGACTGGTCATACCGGAATGCGTGAAGGTGGAGTCGCCGATCACCGCGACGGCGGGATGGACACCCGCATCCGCGGCGCCTTTCGCCATCGTGATGGAAGCACCCATGTCCACGCAGGTGTCGATGGCGCGGAACGGGGGCAGGGCGCCCAAGGTGTAGCAGCCGATATCACCGAAGACGCGGGCCGTAGGATAGTCCGCCAGCACCTGGTTCAGCGCGGTATAGACATCGCGATGGCCGCATCCCTGGCACAACTGCGGAGGACGCGGGGCGAGGCTGTGGGCGGGGGCGTGCACGGCGCCGGCGGGTTCGCCAAGGGCGACCGCGACATTGTCCGGGTTGAGCTCGCCCGTACGGGGAAGACGGCCGTTCAGGCGGCCGGAGACCGGATAGTCCGGTCCCAGCAGGCCGCGGACCTGCTCCTCCGCGAAGGGCTGCCCGTCCTCCACGACGAGAATCTCCTCGGAAGCGCCGGCCAGTTCGCGGACCAGACCTTCCGGAAGCGGATATTGCGACACTTTCAGGACGGATACTTCATTCGGAAGGGCCTCCCGTACATAGTTATAGGCAATGCCACAGGCGATGACGCCGAGGGACGAACCCTTTTCTTCCAGCAGATTGTGGGAAGAATCCTGCGAACGCTGCATCAGTTCCGGCTGCTTGGCCACGAGGGCGGCATACTGCCGCTTGGCATTGCCCGGCAGGAGGACCCAGCGGGTCCGCTCCGAATCCGGCGCCAAGCCGTTCTGCGGCCCGGGCTCCCCGATTGCCACGGCCGCCCGGGAATGGGCCAGCCGCGTGACCATGCGCACGAGCACCGGGAGCCGGACTTCCTCCGACAGACGGAAGGCATCGGCCATCATGTCGTAGCATTCCTGCTGGTCGGAGGGCTCTAGGATCGGGATGAGGGCGAACTTCCCGTAAAAGCGGGAATCCTGCTCGTTCTGGGAGGAATGCATGGACGGATCGTCCGCCGCGACCACGACGAGACCGCCTTTCACGCCGGTAATGCCGGCGTTCACGAAGGCATCGGCACAGACATTCATGCCTACATGTTTCATGCACACAAGCGCGCGCTTTCCCGCGTAGGACATGCCCAGGGCCGCCTCCATGGCCGTTTTCTCATTCGTGCACCAACGGCTCCGCACCCCGCGCTCCCGCGCCAGGGCATCCCCTTGAATAAATTCCGTGATTTCGGTGGACGGCGTTCCGGGATAGGCGTACACGCCGGAGAGTCCGGCATGCAAAGCGCCCAAGGCAATCGCCTCGTCACCGAGCAGCAATCGTTTACCTGTCATTCTTCGAATACGTTCTAACTATAACCATTGCAAATATAACGATTTCCCCTTTTATCTGCAAAACTCCACGCCAGAACCGACAAACCCGTCCGAAAAAAGGCCCCGCGCCCTCCCGTCACTCTCCCCCGCCGCCCGGCAGTCACGCCTTCCTCACCTACCGATAGTCACGTTTCCCGCCCCAACCCGATATTCGCGTAGAGGCGGCACCCCTTTCCTACTAACCCCAAAGGCACATCGGGCAGCTAAGCCCGACGATTCTGGCTGGCTTAGAGGCACGATATGCCTTTCAGGGGCATCAGTGGCCTATGGGCGCTCTACGCGAATATCGGGTTGGGACCATTATGCGAAAAGGAACCCGGCGGGTTGGAAAAGAGGATGGATTGGCTTATCTTTGTCAGTGAGCAGCCATCAGCGGCGCCGGATACGAAGATGAAGTTGGACAAAAAACTGCTCGCGCAGATCGAAGCCGATCTCGGGCTCAACGTCCCGTTCGTCAAGGGACAGAAAATCAGAATCAAGAACTGCTGGCATTTCTCCACGGACGGGAATGCTGTCGATGCCATGTTCGAAAACGACGAGGACTTCATCGCGGGGATGAACCGCATCTTCGTCGTCGTGAAGGGTTACAACGTGGTTATCCTGGCTTTCTCCTTGATGGACACGCACTTGCATTTCATCTTGTACGGCTCTTTCGAAGAATGCAATAGGTTCATGCACGAGTATGTCCGCCTAACTTCTTGGTACATCTCCCGAGAGCATCATGAGCGCAACAAGTTGGACGGGGTTCCCATCCGGCATCAGCCGGTGGAAGACGACTTTTACCTGAAAACCGTCATTTGCTATACCGTGAAGAACGCCCCGGTGGGCGGCATCATGTTCAACGCGCTCGACTACCCCTGGTCCAGCGGACCGCTCTATTTCAAGAGACCCGGCTACTGGAGTTCGCCCCGATGGATGGAAGGAGTGGAGTGGGATTCAGCCATCGGATTCGAGCGACGAAAGGGCGCCCTTCGCACAAATAACGTATCCATCACGCATTCCACCGTTCCCATGATTGGTCCGATCGTTTTTCCCGGCGAGTATGTGGCATACGAAATCGTGGAGCGAATCTTCAAGACCTGCAAGAGTTTCAATTACTTCCTGTGCTTCACCCGGGAAGAGGATGTTGACTCCCGGGGCGGTTCGATCTCCCTGTTGTCCATCCCCATGCAGGAGATGCGCCAGCACAAAAACGAGGTCTGTCAGGAATTGTTCGGAGCCAAAAGCATCAAAGGGCTCAATACAGCCCAGCGGCTCCGGCTGGCCCGGACTCTGCGCAGCCGCTACAACAGCTCCATCAAACAGATCGTCCGCCTGTGTGGCCTGGTGTATGACGAAGTGAAGGACCTGATCTAGGCGCCGCCTGGTTTCCCCACCCCCACCAGAAATTCGCATAGAGGGCCCATCGGCCACTGCTGCCCCTAAAAGGCATATCCCGCCCCTAAGCCAGCCCGAATCGTCGGGCTTAGCGCCCCCATGTGCCCTCTGGGTGTGCAGGGAAGGGGTGCTGCCTCTATGCGATTTTCGGGGTTGAGAGAATAGGGGGTCGGAAAGGCGTCAGGAAAGCGGGAGGCGGCCGCTTCCCCACGAAAAATCCCCCGGTGGCAAGGTTTATGCAGTTTTTTTTGTAACTTTGACGCAGGAACTAGCGATAGTTCCCCAAAAACCAAACGATATGAAAAGGATTTTCAGCACTGTCCTGATTGCGTTATGCGCAGCATTCGCTTTCTCGTCCTGCGAGACGCTGGACCCGGACAAGGATTTCAGCGGAACGATCTATGGCTTCTGGGTCGTGGACAAACTCGTGGTGGATGCGTCCGTTACCATCAACGGCAAAACCACCACGACCAGCACGCCTACCGACTTCTCCGGAGAGTATTGCAGGCTCAACCTGGACACCTCACACATCGCCACCCTGTGGTTTAACCTGGAGTGGCCGGACACGGAGACTTTCACCTACAATGAGTCAACCCAGCGGATTGAATTCAAGAAGGGACTTGACAAGGGCGACAACGGCAAGGCCATTGTCCTGCTCGGCATCTACGACGTCAAGCTGGAGGGAGACACCATGGTGCTCAGCCAGCCGGAAGCCTCCATCGGAATCGGCGGCTATGGTGCCAGCGAGCGGGCAACTTATTATTTCCATCGCGCTCCCAAGAGCGAGAAACCGAGGGAAGACAACAACAAATAACCGATTGCTGCTCTTCACGGATGAATGCCTGGTAACGATTACCAGGCATTTTTGTTTGCTTTGATGTGAATCAGATTGTTTATATCTTTGCAGGCAATGGTTATAAAAGAGGTTACTGGTAGTAGTGTGAATCTGACGGATGCCCTGCGAAAGAAGGTATTGAGGCTGGACGGGGCGATGGGCACCCAGATTCAGGGTTATGGCTTGACGGAAGACGATTTCCGGCAAGGTGCCTTTGTGGATACGGCCGTTCCCCTGAAAGGCAACAACGAGTGCCTGAACCTCACGCGGCCGGATGTCATCACGGCCGTGCATGAGGCCTACATCGCCGCCGGGGCCGATATCATCGAGACCAATACCTTCAGCGCGAACCGCATCTCCCAGAAGGAGTACGGGCTGGAAGCCCATGCGCGGGAAATGGCCCTTGCAGGGGCCCGGATCGCCCGCGCCGCGGCCGACAAGGGCGGCCGGAAGGTCTGGGTGGCGGGCAGCATCGGGCCGACGTCCAAGTCGCTGACGCTGGCGCCGGACATCGCCCGGCCGGCGAAGCGGCCGTACAGTTTCGACGAGATGGCGGCGAGCTACCGCGAGCAGGTCGAAGCCCTCATCGAGGGCGGCGTGGATCTGCTGCTCATCGAAACGGCGTTCGACGCGCTGAATGTGAAGGCGGCGCTGTACGCGGTGGAGACGAGATTTCTCGACTCCGCCTGCGGCTCCGCTCGAAATGACAAAAAGACTGCACGGAACGACAACTATGAGATCGCCCGGAATGATGAAGAGCCGTTCCCTGTCATCGTGTCGGTAAGTGTGGGCGACAAGAGCGGAAGGACGCTGACGGGGCAGACGCTGGAGGCGTTCTATACTGCCGTCAGGCACTATCCGCTGGCAGCCTTCGGCGTCAATTGTTCGCTCGGTGCCGACGGGCTCCTGCCGCTGGTGAAGGACATCGCGTCCTTCAGCGACGTGCCGGTCATCTGCTACCCGAATGCCGGCCTTCCCAACGAACTGGGCGGGTACGACCAGACGCCGGCCCAGATGGCCGCCGAGATGGCCCGGTTCGACGGGCTCCTGAACATCGCGGGCGGCTGCTGCGGCACCACCCCGGACCATATCAAAGCCCTTCCGGCGCTCTCCCCCGCCCCGATCAAAGAGACGCGCAAGGAGCTGAAAGTCAGCGGTCTTGAGGCCTATCTCATCGACACCAAGAAGCGGAACTTCACCCTGATCGGCGAACGGACGAACGTCGCCGGCAGCCGGAAATTCGCGCGCCTCGTCGCCGCCGGCGACTATGACGCCGCGCTGGAAGTGGCCGCCAACCAAATCGAGGGCGGGGCCGACATCATCGACATCAACATGGACGATGCGATGCTGGACGGGCAGGCGGCGATGGAAACCTTCGTCCGCACCCTGCAGAACGATCCGGCCGTCGCAAAGGCGGCCCTGATGATCGACTCGTCCCATTGGGAATGCATTCTGGCTGGCTTGAAGAATGCGCAGGGCAAGTGCATCGTCAATTCCATCAGCCTCAAGGACGGCGAGGAAGCCTTCCTCGCAAAGGCCCGGGAAATCCACCGGCTGGGCGCTGCCATGGTCGTGATGGCCTTCGACGAGGAAGGTCAGGCTACCACTTTCGAAAAGAAAATCGCCGTCTGTGAGCGCGTCTACCGCCTCCTGACCGGCATCGGCATTCCGGCGGAAGACCTCATTTTCGACGTCAATGTCCTGTCCATCGGCACGGGCATCCCCGAGCACGACCGCTACGGAATCGATTTCATCGAAGCAGTCCGCTGGATCAAGCAGAACCTCCCCGGAGCCTATACCTCCGGCGGCATCTCCAACCTCTCCTTTGCCTTCCGGGGCAACAATCCGGTGCGCAGCGCGATGCACGCCGTATTCCTGTACCACGCCATCCGCGCGGGCCTGGACATGGCCATCGTCAATCCCGGCATGATCCTCCAGTACGACGACATCGAGCCCGAACTGCGCACGGCGGTCGAGGACCTCATCCTCTGCCGGGACCCGCATGCGACGGAAAGACTGATGAATGTCATTCAGGAACAAGCGGCAGTCATTCCGAGCGAAGCGAAGGAATCTACAGATCCTCACGTCGGCCAAAGGCCTCCTCAGGATGACAGTACCCTCATCCAACAAGCGCTGCTGACCGGCCGCGAGGAAGGCCTCGCAGAGGCCGTCAACGCCGCCCGGGAGCGGCTGGGATCGGCCGTGCAGGTCATCGAGGGGCCGCTGATGGCGGGCATGGAGGAAGTCGGACGACGCTTCGGCGAGGGGAAGATGTTCCTCCCGCAGGTCGTGAAATCGGCCAAGGTGATGAAGGATGCGGTGGCCCTGCTGGAGCCGTACATGGAAGCCGGCGAGCAGGCTGCGCAGCGGCCGGTCGTCATTCACGCGACGGTGAAGGGCGACGTCCATGACATCGGCAAGAACATCGCGGGCATCGTCCTCCGATGCAATGGCTTCGAGGTGGTGGACCTGGGCGTCATGGTGGACAAGGAGACCATCCTGGAGGCCGCGGAAAAGCACCATGCCGCCCTGATCGGCGTGAGCGGGCTTATCACCCCTTCCCTGTTCCAAATGGAGGAACTGTGCCGTGAGATGGCAGCACGCGGGCTGGACACGCCGCTTTTCATCGGCGGCGCCACCACGTCCGCCCTACATACGGCCGTCAAACTCGCGCCGCTGTATGACCATGTCTTCTACGCGCCGGATGCGTCCGCCGGCGCCATGCTGGCGAAGAAGTGCCTGCGCGACCGCGCGGCCTTCGAAGCCGACCAGCACGCGGAGCAGGCGCGGATCCGCGACCTGCACGAAGGGCGCAAAGCCGCGCCAGCACCCACGCAGGCAGGCTTTGAACCAACCAGTTATCTCCGGACCATCCCTGCCGACATCCCGCTGACGGAACTGCCGTTGGAGGAGCTTGTTCCCCTGTTCGACTGGACGATGTTCCGCGCTGTCTGGGGCGTGAAGGAGAACGCGGAGCTCACGGACGAAGGACGTGCCGTGCTGGACCGGATGGTCCGCTCCGGCAGCGTCTCCGTCCGCCTCGCCGCCCGCTTCTTCGCGGCCCGGCGCGACGGCGAAGCCATCGACCTGGGCCCCTGCCGGCTCCCGATGCTCCGGCAGGAGGAAGCCCCCGGCCGTTCTCTCGCTGATTTCGTCCCCGCGGAGGGCACCGGCCCGTTCGGCCTTTTCGCCATCAGCGTCCATGCCCATTCCCATCCTGAAGGTTGCTCCTGTGAAGCCTGTCGCAACGACTATGACTCCATGATGGAGCGCGCCGTACGTGTCACGTTGGCCGAAGCCGCATCCACCTGGCTGGACAAGAAGCTGGAAGCAGCGCTTCCGGAAGGCATCCGCGTCGCCAAGCCCGCCGCCGGTTACGCTTCCTGCCCAGACCACAGCCTCAAGCGCGACATCCTGGGGATGCTGCCGGACGGGCTGGACATCACCCTCACCGAAAGCTGCGCCATGATACCCGACGCCGCCATCTGCGGATTCGTCGTCCTCCACCCCGAGGCCGGCTATCCGGAAATCCGCCACATCGGCCGCGAACAATACGAACGATACAAATCCGCCCGCGGTTTCTCCCCCGACGAAGCCCGGGCCTTCCTGTCCCATCTGCTATGAGAATCACCGATTTCCTGGATGCCCGCCATCCTTTCCCCTCCCTGGAAATCATCCCGCCCCAGAGCGGCATCGTCAAGGACGAGCTGCTGGACAACATCGCTCCCCTGATGGAGTTCAAGCCCCGCTACATCAATGTCACGACGCACCGTGACGAGGTCCGGTACACCCCGAAGGGCGACGGCGCCTTCCTCCGCGAGGTCGTCCGCAGCCGCGTCTCCCCCGTCGCCGTCTGCGGCAGCATCCAGAGCCGGTACGACGTGGAAGTGGTCCCGCACGTCATCTGCGCCGGGAACACCGCGGCGGAGATCGAATGGCTGATCCAGGACTTCCACTTCCTGGGCATCGACAATGTGATGGCCCTCCGGGGCGATTCCCTCGCCGGCGAGAAACGCTTCAACCCCGTCCCCGGCGGGTATGCCCATGCCGACGAGCTCGTCCGCGCCATCCGCCGGATGGAGGGCGGCGCGAACCTCTGCATCGGCGTCGGCGGCTACCCCGAGAAACATTTCGAGGCCGCGAACCTTGAAACCGACATCCAGCACCTCAAGGGCAAGGTCGATGCGGGGGCGGACTGCATCATCACCCAGATGTTCTTCGACAACGCGGTCTTCTACCGCTTCGTCGACCGCTGCCGCGCCGCCGGCATCACCGTGCCCGTCATCCCGGGCCTCAAGCCCCTCACCACCGCCCGCCAGGTGAACCTCCTGCCGGAATCCTTCTCCATCGACATCCCCGTGGAACTGACCGATGCCGTCAAGGACGCCGGCGACGACAAGGAAGCCGTCCGCCGGCTGGGCGTCGAATGGTGCACCGCCCAGTGCCGCGACCTCCTGCAGCACGGGGTTCCCGCCGTCCATTTCTACACGATGGGCAAGTCGTCGAACGTGGTGGAGGTCCTGCGCGCCTGTTTCTAAAATCGACTTAAACAAGACTGACTATGAGAAAGTTATGGATCTGGGCCTTGCTGGCCCTTACCGCCTGCGGAACCGCGACCGAGGAGCCGGAAGTGTTCGACATCCTGGCCTTTGGCGCCGTGGGCGACGGGGTGACGGAATGCACCGCGGCGGTGCAGGCGGCCATCGACAGTTGCACGCTGGCGGGCGGCGGTACCGTCCGCGTTCCGGAAGGGACGTTCCTGTGCCGGTCCCTGTTTCTCAAGGACCGGGTGGACCTGCACCTGGACGCGGGGGCGGTGCTGCTCGGCGTCGACGATCCGGAGGCCTACGCCTCTTTCATCCCGCAGCACGACCTGTCGAGGTACGACAGCGGCGGGAACTCCGTCAATGCCAACAATACCGGCGACCGCCGCTGGATGAAGGCTTTCCTGCACGGAAACGGCATCGAGGGGGCTTCCATCACCGGCGAAGGGCTCATCGACGGCCGGCACGTGTTCGACTCCCTGGGCGAAGAGCATATGCGCGGCCCCCACACCATCATCGTGGGAGAGGTCAAGGACTTCCGGATGGAAGGCGTTTCCGTCACCCGGGCGGCGAATTACGCTTTTCTGGGCTATGCGATGGAAAACGCCGTGTTCCGGGGCCTCCACATCACCGAAGGCTGGGACGGCATCCACATCCGGGGCGGCAAGCACGTGGAGATCGCCGACTGCCAATTTGAGACGGGAGATGACGCCATCGCCGGCGGCTACTGGGAGGATATGCTCATCCACGACTGCGAAATCAATTCCTCCTGCAACGGCGTCCGGATGATCATGCCGTCCGACGGCGTGGAGATCCGGGACTGCCACCTCTATGGGCCCGGCGTCTATCCGCACCGCACCAGCGGCGAGGCCCGGCGGAACAACATGCTCTTCGGCATCAGCCTGGAGCCCGGCGCCTGGGGGGAAGCTACCGGTACGGCCAAGGGCATCCACCTGCACGACCTGCGGCTCGAAAACCTCTCCTCGCCGGTTTCCACCAGCGTCCGGGAAGGTTCGGTCGCGGAAGACCTCACCCTGGAGAACATCACCGCCACGGGCTTGACGGGCGCCCTCACCCCGGTCGTCTCGTGGAACGACTTGGGATTCAATACGATAACCATCCACAACGTCACCCTTTCCCGGTAGCGGTCCACCAAAACAGTTTCGTTATTTCAGGAATAAAACGTACCTTTGTGAATTAATAAGAATTCACAGAGGTATGCACCGGATCTTCGTTCCGATCTATCACTTTTTCCAGCGGCACAAGGGGCTGTTGTACCTGCTTCTCGCAGGCAGTTTCCTGCTGTTCCTCGCGTTCGGCGTCCGGCTGCGGTACGAGGAGGACATCGTCAAGCTCCTCCCCCGCTCCAGCACGGACAGCGAACTGGCTTTCAGCGACATCGGCCTGAAGGACAAGGTGTTCATCCAGGTCACCTCCGCCGATCCGGCCCGCCCGCTGGACCCCGCCACCCTGGCTGCCTACATGGACGAATACTGCGAGTCCCTGCTGCAGCGGGACTCTGCCTCGCATCATATCACCGGCATCCTGTACCAGCTCGACATGGGCACGATGCTGGGAGCCGTGGACTACGCCTTCGAACATCTGCCCTGCTTCATCGACACCTCCCTCTACTCCGCGTTTGAAGCGGCGCTGGAGCCGGAAGCCGTGGAAGCGGCGATGCAGGACAACCTGGCCCTGCTGGAAGCCGACGAGACCGGAGAGGCCTCCCAGTTCGTCACGATGGACCCGCTCGGCCTGCGGAACATCCTCCTGGGGCAGATCATGCCTTCCGACGGCGGCTCCGTGGGCGGATACACCATCGAGGAAGGGCATTTCTTCTGCCCGGACAAGACGGTGGCCCTGGCCTTCCTGTCGCCGGGATTCAATTCGATGGATTCCGGGGCCGGCACGAAGTTCTACCGCCTGATGAGCCGGACCCGCAAGGACTTCGAGGCCGCCCATCCGGACGCCCGCGTCCTCGCGCACGGCACTCCGCTGGGGAGCGTTTCCAACGCCAGCACCATCAAGGGCGACCTTCTGATGACGGTGGGCGTCTCCCTCCTCGTCATCCTCGTGATCCTGCTCCTGAGCTTCCATAGCTGGACTTTCATCTGGCAGCAGATCGTCCCCATCCTGTACGGGTCGGTCTTCGCCCTCGCCTGCATGTACTGGGTCAAGGGCTTCATGTCCCTGATGGCCCTGGGCCTCGGCGCGATCGTGCTGGGCGTCGCCATCAGCTACTGCCTGCACGTGCTCATCCACCATTACTACGTGGGGGACGTGGAGCAGATGCTGCGGGAGGAGTCCACGCCCGTCACGCTGGGCTGCATCACCACGGTGGGCGCCTTCCTGGGCCTTCTGTTCACGGAGAGCGACCTGCTGCGGGACTTCGGCCTGTTCGCGACCTTCGCCCTCGTGGGCAACACCTTCTTCGCCCTGTTCTTCCTGCCCCACTTCATGAAGCCGGAGCAGGTCAAGTTCAAGCGGTACAAGGGGTTCCACATCATCGACAAGATCAACGACATTCCCTGGGACCGCAACAAGTGGATCCTCGCCGGCCTGCTCGCCGTCATCGTCGCGGGCGTGGCGCTGAGCCACCGCGTCAAGTTCGACAGCGACCTCCGGAACCTCGACTACGACAATCCCCTCCTGACCGCGAGCCAGGAACTCTACAGCCAGAAGAACGCCAGCGGCCACATGGACCTGTACTTCGCCGCCTCCGACGACGACCTGGACCAGGCTCTCGAATACAACACCCTCCTGCAGCAGCGGCTGGATTCCCTCGCGGAGCTCGGCCTCGTGAAGGGCTATTCCCCGCTCTCGTTCCTGCTGTTCCGGTCCGAACGGGACCAGCAGGTGCGGATCGACGCCTGGAAGGCCTTCTGGACGCCGGAACGGAAGACGCAGGCGTGGCGCGAAATCGCCGCGGCGGCCCGGCACAACGGGCTGGAAGCGTCCCTGTTCAATCCTTTCGAAGCCCTGATCGACGCCGATTACGAGCCCGGAAACCTCTTCGAAGCGGAAGTATTCCCGCCCGAGCTGGTGTCCAACTACCTCGAGCGGCAGGCCAGCGGCCGGTACATGGTGTTCACCTCCGTGGGCTTCCGCCCGGAGGACGCCGACACCGTCACCGCCGCCCTCGTGGCCGGGCCCAACACCCTGGTCCTGGAGCCGTTCTACTATTGCCGCGACATGGTGGAGATCGTCCACGACGACTTCAACACCACGCAGTGGATCTCCTCCCTGCTGGTGCTCCTGGTGCTCCTCATCGCCTTCCGGAACCCGATCACGGCCTTCCTGGCCTTCCTGCCGATGTTCCTGAGCTGGTACGTCCTGCAGGGCCTGATGGCTCTCCTGGGCCTGGAGTTCAACCTGATCAACATCGTCATCTCCACCTTCATCTTCGGCATCGGGGTGGACTACAGCATATTCGTGATGGAGGGCCTCCTGAAGGAGGCGCGCACCGGGCAGCGGGAAATGCTCGACTTCCACAAGGTCGCAATCGTGTTCTCCGCCCTTGTGCTCGCCATCGTGGTGCTGTCGCTCATCTTCGCGCGGCATCCGTCCATCCGGTCCATCGGCATCATCACCCTGATCGGCATGGCCACCACCATCCTCCTCACCTATTCCCTCGAACCGTTCCTCTTCCGCCAGTGCCTCAAGTGGGGCTGGTACCGGAAGAGCATCAAAGCACTGGAATCCTAAATGGACCGGATCGACGCGAAACTTTACCTGAACCTCATCCGTGGCGGCGCCGCCCGCCTGGGCCTCCACCGCCAGGAAATCAACGACCTCAATGTCTTCCCCATCCCCGACGGGGACACGGGCGACAACATGTATATGACCATCCAGGCCGGCTGTTCCGCCGCCGGAAGCACCCTGCCCGAGGTGGCGAAAGCCGTCTCCGCCGGGATGCTGATGGGCGCCCGGGGCAATTCCGGCGTCATCCTTTCGCGGATGTTCGCCGGGCTCGCCAAGGGCCTGGCCGATGTCCGCGAGGCCGATGCGGACGCCTTCTCCCGCGCCATGCTGGCCGGGGTCGAGGAGTCCTACCACGCCGTCTCCGAGCCCGTGGAAGGCACGATCCTGACCGTTTTCCGGGAGGGAGCCCAGGCCGCCGCGGGCAGCAAGGACCTCGATGAGTACTTCGACCTCCTGATCTCCGCGATGGACCTGTCCCTGCAGCACACGCCCGAACTGCTGGACGTGCTGAAGAAGGCGGGCGTGGTGGACAGCGGCGGCGCAGGCCTGCTGTACATCGCCGAAGGCATGCGCGCCGCCCTGCACGGGGAGACCGCCGAAGTCCTGGACGAGGCCGTCCCCGCGGCGCAGCACGTGGACCTGGACGCCTTCACCGAGGACAGCGTCCTCGAATTCGGCTACTGCACGGAGTTCCTCCTGCGGCTGCAGCGGAGCAAGGTGGACCTGGACACCTTCGACGAGACCGTCCTCTCGGACTGGCTCGCGCAGAACGGCGAATCCCTGGTGTTCTTCCGCGACGGCTCCATCATCAAGGTCCATGTCCATACGCACACCCCGGGCGAGATCCTGAACCACTGCCAGCAGTACGGCGAGTTCCTCACCATCAAGGTGGAGAACATGACCCTGCAGCACCATGAGAACCACATGGACGAGCGGTTCAAGAAGGGCCGCAAGGCCTTCGGCGTCGTGGCCGTGGCCTCCGGCGCCGGGCTCGTGGACACCTTCAAGGAACTCGGGGCCGACATCGTCATCGAGGGCGGCCAGACCATGAATCCCCCGGTCAAGCGGTTCATCGACGCCTTCGACGCCGTGGACGCCGAGACCGTCTTCGTCTTCCCCAACAACGGAAACATCCTCCTGACGGCCCGCCAGGCCGCGGACATCTATGACAAGGCCGATATCCGGGTCATCCCGGCCAAGACCCTGGGCGAGGGCTACTACGCCCTCGCGAACCTGGACACGGAAGCGGGCGACGCCGACGCCATCGAGGCCGCGCTCGCCGAAGCCGCCGGCGAGGTGGCGACGGGCCTGGTGTCCCGCGCCATCCGCGACAGCGGAAACGTCCGCGAGGGCGAATACGTGGGCATCGCCGGCAAGGAAATCCTCGCCTCGGGCCCGGCGCCGGAGGAAGCCCTCCTCGCCCTGGCCGAAGCCATGGACGCCGGCTCCCGCGACGTCATCCTCGTCTTCGCCGGCGAAGGCGGCACCCGGTCGGAAATGGTCCGGGAAGCGCTGGAGAAGCGGTATCCCCGCGCCGAAGTCATCCTCCAGTCCGGCGGCCAGCCGGTCTACGAGTATATCCTGGTCCTCTTTTAATCCACTGAACTATGCTTAAGCTTTTCACGGACACCGACACCGACATCACCCCCGCCGTCGCGGCGGAATATGGCTACCGCCTCATCAGCATGCCCTACAGCGTGGACGCCAAGACCGTCTACCCGTACGTGGACTTCGACAGATTCGAACCCCGTACGTTCTACGACATGCTCCGCAGCGGCGTGCTGCCCACCACGAGCGCCATCTCCAAGGAACGCTACATCGAGTACTTCGAGCCGGAATTCGCCGCCGGGAACGACATCCTGTATATCCATTTCTCCCGCGCGATGACCGTCACCTTCAACGCGATGGACGAGGCCGTGGCCGAGCTCAAGGCCAAGTACCCGGAGCGCAGCTTCCACGAGATCGACACCAAGGGCATCACCACCATCAGCTACGCCATCGTCCGCGAGGTCGGCGACCTCTTCAAGGCCGGCAAGACCCTGGAGGAAGTGCTGGAATGGGCCAAGACCGAGGTGGACAAGTTCGCGATGTACTTCTTCGCCGACGACCTGAAGTTCTTCCGCCGCAGCGGCCGCGTGAGCGGGCTCGCCGCGACGATGGGCACGCTCATCGGCATCCGCCCGATCATCTACATGAGCCAGGAAGGCAAGATGGTCTCCTGCGGCAAGGAGAAAGGCCGCCTCAAGGCGATGGAGCATCTCGTGCAGCAGGTCGCGGACCTCGGCGAGGACTTCAAGTCCCACCGCTTCTTCATCGGCCACACCGACGCGCCCGAGCTGGCGAAGGAGGTGGGCAGGATGATCCGGGAGCGGTTCGGGGACGATTTCCCCATTGAATATGTCGTCTGCAACCCGACGGCCGGCAGCCACGCCGGGCCGAACGGGGTGGGCGTCTGCTTCCACGCAAAACACCGGTAAAATGATCACTGTCAAGCAAGTAGAGACCAAGAAGGAGCAGAAGGCGTTCCTGGATTTCCCGCTGGACCTGTACGCGGGGAACCCGAACTTCGTTCCGCCGCTTTACATGGACGAGAAGAAGATCTTCCGCCCGGATTACGTGTACAGCGACTGCTGCGATTTCGTCTGCTTCCTTGCTTGGAAAGACGGCGTCGTCGCCGGCCGCATCATGGCCATCATCCAGAAGGCCGCGAACGAGAAGAACGGGGAGAAGCGCGCCCGCTTCTGCCGGTTCGACGCCATCGACGACTTCGAAGTGTCCAAGGCCCTGTTCGAGGCGGCCGAGAATTGGGCGCTGGAGAAGGGCATGGACACGGTCTGCGGCCCGCTGAACTTCTCCGACCTGGAGCGGGAGGGCCTCCTCATCGAGGGCTTCGACCAGCAGGCCACCTTCGAGGAGAACTACAACGCGCCCTACTACGGGGAGCACATCGAGCGCCTGGGCTATGAGAAGGAAGTGGACTGGGTCGGATTCCGCCTGTACGGGGCCGAAAGCCCGGAGGCGATGGAAGAGCTGGAGCAACTCTCCAACTTCATCTTCCGCCGCTACAAACTGCACCTGGGGCCGTCCACAAGCGGTTCCGACTTCCTGAAGCGCTATGCCGACGGCATCTTCGAGCTCATCGACAAGTCCTATGAGGGCCTGTACGGGACTGTCCCCTTCACCGAAGGGATGCGGAAGCTGATGCTGGACAATTTCAAGCTGGTCGTCGATCCCAAGTACGTGGCCGTGGTCCTGGACGAGAACGACAAGATGGTGTGCTTCGGCATCACCTTCCCCGCCCTCGCCGGCGCGCTCGCCGGGGGCCGGGGCAAGCTCACGCCGGGCACCGCCATCCGCCTCCTGAAGGCCCTGAAGAAGCCCGACGCCATCGACCTGTGCCTCGTGGGTGTGGATCCCGAATACGCGAACCGGGGCGTCTCCGCGGTCTTTTCCGTCGCCATCATGAAGATGCTCCGGGACCACCCGAACCTCCGCTTCGCGGACACGAACCTCAACCTGGAGGACAACTACGCCATCCTGAACCAATGGAAGCGCTTCCGCAAGGAACAGGTCAAGCGCTACCGCTCCTATGTGAAGAAACTCGTATGATCAAACTCCTTGTCGACTGTTTCGGCGGCGACCATTCGCCCCAGGCGCCCGTCGCGGGCGCCCTCGCCGCCCTTGCGAAGAATCCGGACCTGCACCTCATCCTCACCGGGGACGAGGCCGTCCTCCGGAAGGAGCTGGAGGGAAAGGCCTATGACGCCGCCCGCCTCGAGATCGTCCACGCGCCCGAAGTCATCGGCTGCGACGAAAAGCCCACCGACGTGGTGCGCCTCAAGCGGAACAGCTCCATGATGAAGGCCATCATCCTGCTCCGGGACGAGGACGACATCGCCGGGATGGTGTCCACCGGCTCCACCGGCGCCCTCGTGACCGGCGCCCTGGTGCGCCTGGGCCGCATCAAGGGCATCATCCGCCCGGCTTTCTGCCCCATCCTCCCGACGATGGACGGCGGCATCGTGGGCATCTGCGACAGCGGGGCCAACGTGGAAGTGACGCCCGCCCACCTGCGCCAGTTCGCCATCATGGCGAGCCTCTATATGCAGGAGGTGTACGGGGTGAAGAATCCCCGCACGGCGCTCCTGAACGTAGGCAAGGAAGCCGAGAAGGGCGACGACATCCGGAAGGAGACCTACGCGCTCCTGCAGGACAC
>JAEEGK010010388.1_pt1 | contig 21485 bp, 19 predicted proteins | sample 8958771 | NCBI WGS metagenome assembly JAEEGK01 (sample SAMN16246547, study PRJNA631951) | gut metagenome | biome: gut microbiome; feature: rumen; material: SC-attached | host: Bos | place: Iran: Karaj | collected 2018-10 | reverse complement strand
ATAAGTGTTTCGTAATATAGTTTTTTTCCTAATAATACGTTATTAAACATATCATAGTCGTTTATTGGAGAAATAACATTGTCTGCGCCTCTATTTTTAGATGTTTTATATTTAGCTTCATTCCCGTTTCTATAATATAAGGTGACAGGTCTTTGTGAATCTTTGTATTGGACTTTTAAGTGCTCAGAAGTAATAGAAGCAAACTTTTGATCCCATTTTAAAGTAAAAGAATAAAAGACAAGAACATCATTGTTTTCTAAAGTTGTTTGGCCGCAAACCTCAAAGAAATATTGCTTATCTTTGTATGAGTCAACAAGTGGCTTGGAAAGAGGATTATTTGTATGATAAATTGCATTTCTGGTGCTTTGAATATTACTAATCGTTAACAACCCAAAAAGAATACCTTTTAATAGATTTGATTTCCCTTTTGAATTAAGAGCCATTAAGGTCGTAATATCTGTTAAATCAATATGAGCTTTTTCAATGTTTTTATAACCATCTACTTCAAAATATAAGATTTTCATATGTTTCTCCTAACGACATAATAATAGAACTTTTAAGCAAAAAATGCAATCGAGTTTTGAAAAATATAATGAATTTGTTTAAAATTTAAAACTCGACTGCAATAATAGTGTAATGAGTTTATTTTCTAAGAATCATCATTCGTTTTAAAATGCTTAATTAGTGATACAATTAATAAGGCTTATGAATAAATACACTCTTATTACAGGTGCATCAAGTGGTCTAGGTTTTGAACTAGCAAAGTTATTTGGATTAGACAACAACAATCTTTTGCTTGTTTCCTCAAATAAAGCTAATTTGGAGCACGCAAAAGATGAACTACTTAAAGAAGTTAATGTCGATATCAAAATTCTTGATATAGACTTATCTAATCCAAATAACTTTAAGTTAGTCAAAGAATATACAGACTCTAATGATATGTTTATATCTAATCTAGTTAACTGTGCAGGTTTTGGAGATCGCACTGACTTTGTAGATATGGATATAGATAAGCAAATTAAAATGGTGGAACTTAACTGTAATGCTCCAATGTATTTAATGCATGCTTATCTAAAAGATATGATCAAATATAAAGAAGGCCATATCTTAAATATATCTTCTATAGCCGCGTTTGTACCAGGACCATATATGTCAACATATCATGCTTCAAAAGCATTTTTGTCTAATTTGGGAGAATCCGTCTCAAAAGAACTAAAAGGAACAGGCGTCACATTAACTACTGTATGTCCTGGTCCATTTGAATCTAACTTTGTTAAGAAAGCTGGAAATGAATATACATTCTCTAAAATTAAGCCAATGACTACAAAGAAGGTTGCGTTAATATCTTATAAAGCACTTAAAAAGCACAAAACACTTAAGGTTATTGGACTAAAAAATAAGTTAATGATGTTCTTTACTCGTTTTGTGCCTAGAAAAGTGGTTACGAATACATCTGCAAGTCAAATAAAAGGTAAATAAATATGGATAATCAAAGTAAAGTAGAAACATTTGATATAATCAAGAAACTTGTTCGAGGTTATAGAACAGAAGACTTAATCACCGGCGATAAGGAATATATCAAGTGTGAATATAACGGTGAAGATAAAAGCCTTTGGGGATGTGGTTATTTATTGGGGCAAGTAATACGACAAGTCTCAGTTTTAGACGAGCATAAACTCGTTTCAAAAGCAGCTCAAGAATTGTGGGATCAAATAGAACCAACATGTTCAAAAAAGACTAGGAAAGGTAGCAGAGATATTAATGATTACTATTATCATGAAAAAATGGTTGCAACCAAGGGTGGCGCGAGAATTTTTGAATATATGGGAGCTAGCAAGGAACCAGTCAATAATGAAGGTAGATTACTTCACATGGGGGATTCATTTATATTTCGTGATGTTTTCCATGTCGAACACATCATTCCAATATCTATGATTATTGACAGATTGGTGGAATTGGATGAAAAAGATGAATTAAATGATGAAACAATTAATGAAACATTGAACTTGATCTACGTTTGTAGGATAACCAAACAAGAAGACCGGTCAATAAAAGAAAAATGTAATCGTTCATTAGTTGTTAATGACGTTATAGAAAATGTATACTTACCTGCAGGAATAATTGTTAATTTGAAATAATTGCAGGTTGTATTCCATTAGGTATAATTTATATAAATAAAAACATTTGTTTGTTAGAAAAATTAAAAGAGGTTTTGTACTATGGCAGAAGAAAGAAAAGAAAAAGAAGTAGTTGAAGCAAAAGAAGAACAAGCTCCAAAAAAGAAATTTAATATTGCTAAGAAATGGTGGTTCTGGGTTATTATCGGAGTTACTGTTATTGGTGTTGTTGGTATTATTGCAGGAACTGGAAGCTCATCAAATAGTTCTTCAACAGATAATTCTTCTAAAGCAAAGACTTATGGTATGAACGAAACTGTAGTAGTTAGAAATCTAGAATTTAAGGTTACTGGTGTTACAGATACTAAACATGTTGGTGGTGAATACTTAGGTGAAGATACAGACGCCAACTTTGCGATTGTTACAATCGAAGTTAAAAATACATCAAATAGTGAAATAACATTATACGGTGACAACTTCAAATATTGTCGTGGCGAAAGTGTATATGAAGCATCAAGTGCTGGTATATATGCCGGAGATAATGGATTCTATACTCTTAAAGAGGTTGGTTCAGGATTAACTAAAACATTAGATGTTGTGTATGAAATTCCATCAACTCACGAAGCAACCGATTATATTCTTGCTAAGGATTCATATAAAACTGAAAAGATTTATTTAAAATAATTAAAAAAAGCCCATAATGGGCTTTTATTTTGTGATAAATTTATTAAATGCTTCTATATAGGCATTATATGTCCTCTCGTCTTTAGGCAAGATACACATATATGCCTTTTTTAAATGAACTCCTTTAAAGGAGAATAACACTTCAGCGCATATTTTAGCGGCTTCTTCTACAGGATATGCGAATACACCAGTTGCAATAGAAGGGAACGCGATAGATTCGCATCCTAATCTATCTGCAATTTCAAGTGAATTAATATAACAATTTCTTAAGATTTCGTGAGGATTTTTTGAATAATAGTATCTAGGGCCAACTGTATGAATGATGTATTTTTGAGGTAAGTTATATGCTTTAGTAGCTTTAGCTTCTCCAGGATTACATCCATTTAAAGTTTTACATTCTTCTAGAAGCATTGGTCCTGCTGCACGATGTATAGCCCCATCTACCCCGCCTCCCCCTAATAAGGATTCGTTAGCAGCATTAACAATTGCTTCTATATCTTTGCCTAACTTAGTGATGTCACCTTTAATAACTTTAATAATCATAGTTTTATAATATCACTCTTTTACACATATATGTGAGGTGTACTTCAGTAACGAAACTCAAGTTGTAAAAGAGTGACGCTTACTGGTACAGAAAACAAAATCTAAATATTTTTCTGCTTATTTTTTATTTTTTTAAAAATCATTTGATCTCAAATGAATGCTCTGGTAAGCTGCATGTGATGAATATTTCAGATTTTAAATTAGGCAAAGTTTATAAAAGAGATGATTTGATTTCCGCTTTCGGTGGTTCTTTTATGAGAGGAATTAATCCTTGCAATAAAACTCACACAATAGTTATCACATCAGTTCATACTGGAAATCGTATTTACGATGATAAGCTTTTCGATGGTGAAATCATGCATTATACTGGCGAAGGGCAAGTTGGAGATCAAACAATGTCTGGTGGCAACAAAGCAATTTTGACCGCCAAGGAAAGAAATATTCCGATTTACCTTTTTGTTAGATTTAAACGACCAGAATATACATTTTTTGGTGAAGTTGTATTAGTCGGTGAACCATATTTTAAAAACGAGAAGGACGTTAATGGTGATGCTCGTAAAGTTATAAAGTTTCCAATGGTGCAAAAATCACTGGTTAGAGGACTAACAAATTATGAAACGAGTCAGATTGTTACTGGAGGAATAACACCAATGGAAAAACCTGTTTTACAGGTTGTTGGTGGAGCAATCATTAATGATGAAGATGAAGTTCTATGTGCACAAAGGGGTTATGGATCATTAATTGGTAAGTGGGAATTTCCTGGTGGAAAAGTTGAGAACGGCGAAACAGATCAAGAAGCATTAGCAAGAGAAATTAAAGAAGAATTAGGTATAAAAATTTCTGTCCAAGAATTAATTGATGAAAATTACAATGAATATAAAGATAAAAACGTAAATCTTAAGGTTTATAGATGCAAATATGTATCTGGAGAAATTAACGATACGGAACACCAAGCTTTAAAATGGACAAAAGCAAGCGAAATAGAAAAACTTGATTGGGCAGACGCAGATAGACCAATTCTTGAAACGTATTTAGATTCTCTTCCTAAAAAGATAGATGGTGAGCCTATCCAATATGATTATTTTGAAGCAGAAGCAGTTAAAACAACAGATAAGGAAATGGTTAGGGCAGTTCAAGATTATGAAAAATCACAAAAGAAAAAACAACAATCTGGCCAAAACGCAGAAATTGCCGTTATCCTTTATGAGCGTGATAAATTAAATAATTTAGGACATCCAGAACTTGCTGAATTAGTCACCCAAGTTTCTAAAGACAATTCTGCTGCAGGCTATGATATTAAGTCTTATGATGTTAATGACGATGGAAGTTTTGTTGAAATCCATATTGAAGTAAAATCTGCAAAATTGGTTTCAAAATATATTGAATTTTTCATTAGTGAAAATGAACTTAAAAAATTTAAAAATGATTCTCACCATAAAATTTATTGTTTAATTAAATCAGGAAGAAGTTATAAGCTTCATGAAGTAAATAAATCTGACTTCTTCCGAAGTAATTACCTTTCTCCAATGGCTTATAGAGTAAGGATAAGGGTGGCTGAATAAGCTGCTCTTTTTTATTTGTCTTAGATCACTACTGTGATAAAATCAAAATAATGATTATTTACGAAAAGACTAAAAGAGAGTTTATTGAAGACTGTTCTTCAGCAAACATAAAAAACATCCTTATCCAGGCATTCTTAGACAAAGGGATGTCTGCTCCAAACAATAAAGAAACTAGAGGCTGGTATTCTTCCCTTAGGCCAATGAGGGACATTTTGCTCAAAAGCAACATTAATGATGCTGTAACAATTGGACTTGAATATCATCTCTCATACGGCGGAAGAATTGATTTCTTAGTTGTGGGCGATAGCGATAACGGCGAAAGAAAAGAAAACCTTGTTGTCGTTGAACTAAAAGCATGGTCGGAAGCAGAAGTATATGATCCAAATAGTGCCATTGCTGTAAAAAGTGATATGTGCAACGGCAGAGAACCTAGCAAACATCCATGTTATCAAGCTAGACAATACAAATATGATTTGGAGAGTTGGAATAAAACTATTCAAGATAATAAAATTGAAATTTATCCATTAGGATACTGTTTTAATTTGGATGAATCATATAGAAAAGTTTTAACTGGAGAACCGTATACACGTTGGAATGAAACACCTCTTTTCCTAAGTGGAGATGATGAAGAAAAGAGAATGGCGGAATATTTAGAAAAAATCGTCAGCAAACCATCATTGTCAGAACATCCTTTAACAGATATTGATAATGGTGCTTTTTCACCTTCTCGTGAACTTGTTGCATCTTTGAAGGATATTTTAAACGACAAAGACAAATTCTTTATTCTTAGAGGAAATCAAGACTCTATCGGTGCTGTTATTGATAAAGCCGTTAGAGATTCTTTAGAAGATGGCAAAAAGAGAACTTTGATTGTAAAAGGTGGGCCCGGCACAGGGAAATCTGTCTTAGCTATTAAAGAATTAGCAAAATGGTCTTCGCGAAAATATAAAAATAAGTATCGAAAAGCGATTTATTATACAAAAAACTCAACGCCGAGAAAATGCTATGAGTATATTGCTGCAAAAGGCGATGTAGAAATGATGGCAAAGTTCAAAGAACTATTTCCAAGTCAAATTGGAATTGCAGATAATGCAAGAAAAATGAACTCAGTAACTTTAGGCCTATTTGATGAAGCTCATAGAATTCAAACCAAACCTTATCAATATCATGGAATAAATCTTTTGAGCGATCTTATTTATCAATCGCTTGTTTCAGTCTTCTTTGTTGATGAGAACCAGTTTGTTACTTTAAAAGATGTTGGTTCTATTAATACCATAAAGGCTGAAGCAATTGCTCAAGGCTCAATTTTTATTGAAGATGATTTAACTTTAGACACTCAATTTAGATGTAATGGATCTGGTGGTTACATGTCGTTTTTAGATCATCTTCTTGGTATAAATGGTGATGAAAGTCAAATGCTATTACCACCAAAAGATTATGACATTGTTCCATTTGACGATGTGGAAGAAATGTATGAGGCAGTTAAGGCCAAGAATAAAGATAACAAAGCAAGAATAGTAGCGGGTTATTGTTATGATTGGAATTCTCAATATAACAAAGACCTTTTTGATATAGAAATTCCTGCAAAAAATGGCTTATTTAAAAAGCAATGGAATAATCCAGCTAAGAGAGAATTGTGGGCAGTTGAACCTAATAGATTTGATGAAATAGGATGTGTTCATACATGCCAGGGTATGGAATTTGAGTATGTTGGTGTAATTATTGGCAAAGATTTACTTTATAGAGATGGAAAAATTGTAACAAATCAAAAAGCAATCTCTGAAAGCGACAACACTTCAAAAATAAGAAATTGTAAAGACCCAATTAAGGCCGATAAATTAATTAGAAATACATATCGTGTTCTTCTAAGTAGAGGTATGAAAGGCTGTTTTATTTATTGTGAAGATGCAAGTTTAAGAAAATACTTGAAAAGTTTAATTTATGAACAGATATGATGCCTTGCGTGAAATAAATGAAACACAAGACTTTTATGTTTCAAAACTTATCGACATTATAACTGGCATAGATAAGACTTTTGAAAGTTTAAAAGAAATAGATTTTACTTCCCCAACCGGTACAGGAAAAACTGTGATGGTTGCAAAATTAATAAATAACTTGCCAGAATATTTTTTTGTTATCACATCTTTATCTAAAGGCCAACTTAAGACACAAGTAAAAAATAAAATCGATTCACTGGCTATTCATAATAATTACGTTGTTTTTGGTTTAAGCGACTTCACATTGCAATCTAAGCTTACAAAGAATGACTTGGCTGAGATGCTCCAAGATAAAAAAGTTATTTGGATAAGAGATGAAGGCCATATTGCAACGAATCGTTGGTTCGAAGTTCTTGGAAAGATGTCTTCTTTGATTATTAATTTTTCTGCAACAAACAAGCACAATAATGGTATTCAATGCAATTTTATGCATACAATGATGCTTAGAACAGTTGCTCAAAATATCGGGAGTCCTAGTCAGGCCCTGGATAAATTATTGGAAGTTAAAAAAACTCACGAGGGAGTAAGCGGCTATAATCCTTGTGCATTATTTAGAATTATTAATGATGATAACTTAAATCTTGTTATTGAAGAATGCGAAAAAAGACATCTTAAGTATATCAATATTACTGACGAGAATTTTGATATTACTGCTCTGTGTGATGATTCTAACGAGTATGATGTAATTATTAATAAATTAAAAATAACAGAAGGCATTGATTTAAGACGTTGTCATGTTATTTATATTGATAACAGGCCACAAAAAGAATCGACCATTATCCAAATAATTGGTAGAGCAAGAAGAAACGCTTTATTTTGGCGTAATGACATAGATATTTTGGCTAACGAAAATAAAAGATTGCTAGAAGAAACAAGCAAATGCTATGTGTTTTTCAATGTAGAAAAAACCGAAATTCAAACGACCGAGGATGGTGAATTTTTATACTCACTATGCGATACAGTTTCAGTCGAGGCATTAAAACCAGACATTACTGTGGAAGTTAACAAAGGTCGGATGCAAAACGGGTTAAAGATTATAGAGTTAGAAAATTCTTCCGGATCATTTCATATAACTCAAGATAACGAGTTGGGAGTGAATATTGTAGACAATGAATCTTTCTATGAAATAAAAGAAATTGAGAGTAATAATTTTGTTATTGATTTGTCAAATGAAAACATCAATCTCAAAAAGATATATTTTAAAGAAAACGTGAGAGAAGCATTCAAAATCCACGATAGATTGTCGCAACATAAGTATGACCGCAAGAAACAGATTTTTTATAAAATCAAGTTGTATTGTGAAAGGGTTAAAAACATCGTTGATGTTCCGTATTGGGAAGAATTCTTAGAAATGGGTAATAAGCGTAGACTCGTTAATAGTTCAAAATGGGGCGATTTTCTCTATGGCAAAGACGCTCCATATTTATTTGATATTATTCGTTCAAGCGGCAAAGGGTGGATTACTGAGGCTGACGGAAAAGGGTTTTATGATTACGCAGCCATTGATAGAACTCCAATATATAAGGATGCAATTAATATATTTGAAAAAGATTATTTTGGACGATTCTATATAAATAGGGAATTGGTAAAGTTTGTTGATAAAATCGAAATACAATCTTTTGAGAAATGTGTAGAGTTATTTGACGCTATTGAACAAAACAAAAAAGTAAAAGTTATTGATACAAACAAGTTTAAGTACGCACCTCATTATTTTACTGATTATTTCAAAAATCACGGAATTACAAATTTATCTGAACTTAAAAATAAAATATTTTCAACAAAAGCCTTTGCTATTTATGGCGCATCGACAAATTATTGGAAGAAAATGCTGGAAAATATCACAGAATTTATTGAAATAGATAACTATGATGTTAGAGTTCTCAATTTGAATGAACTTAATCAATTATTAGATTTAGGTGCCTCGAAAAACCTTGTTGATACTATTATTTTAGGTAAATTCCCGACTAAAACATTAACTAGTTTTTATAATCGGGATGTTTTCGGCATAAATAAAAACAATCCAAGCATAATTGTCAAACCTAGGGCAAATCTTAAAATATACAAAGAATCATTTAACAACTCTTATTTAAGCTACAAAAAGATTGTAAATGATTATGAAATTGCCGCAATTGGTCCAGATACAATGCGTTTGACAAAAGCAGGTTATGTTGAAGAGACACCGGTCACCTCAAAGCTCTCTTGCTATAGCAAATTAAAAAGATTCATCGATTACAAGTATAAAAACATCTTAGCTGAATATCGTTCTCATTTTTTTAATGGTGGCAATAATTTAGGGCTAGATAAAAAATGTAATAGTTGTTTGGGTTTTTGTGTTGAATACTTTGCAAAGTTGAAAATATTTGGTGATGAAGCGTTCACTTATTATATAAATCAGGCGTTGAAAGAAGCAAAAACAAGCGAGGTCAATGATGTCATTCGTGTAAGGGCTGCCATGCTTTCCTATGTTACTGAGATGCAAATCTGTTACGGAACAAGAGTTTCAAGTGTTATCCCAACTATCAGAATTGAACGTTTAGTAAAAAAAGAATACGAATTATTTGTTCAACTCGTTGTAAGCCTTGGAAATAAAGCAGCTGATTTTATTAAAGAGAAACTCTATTTTGATTGTATAGACTCGAAACCATTATGTAACGTGGATCCAGTTTTGTCTGTGAATCACATTTCTGCTCTTTGTGATTTTATAACAAAAGATACCATTCTAGATTTAAAATGCACATCTACAATTAATGAACGTTATCTTGAACAAGTTCTCGCATACCATTATTTATCGAAGAAACGTTCCGATTTAGATATTAAACGTGTAATTGTTTACGATGTTGTGACGGGGAAATTTATAGAAGTTAAACTTTAAGTACATTACTAAAATAATCGTTTTTAAAGGTGTAATTTTAATAATTTCTTTACGGACACGCACACATGATTTAATTTATTAAGAGCATACTATTTATGAAACAAAGTATTAAATCAATGATTTATCAGGCAATTCTAGAAGACAAATGGCTTGATATTTCTTATATAAATCGAGAAAAAGTAAATACCGATTATTACATTGGAATAATTGATATTGATGTTAAGCGAGGAACAATTACCTGTGATATTTTTAATCCGTTTAAAAACAATAGTTGTTTAACGGATGGTTCAAAGAGACTATTTATTAATATTGATGGGATTCAACACGCCAAGATTCTAGAACAAAGTTATTATCCAGTTCCGGAAACATTAAAAAAGAAAATCGAAGACAACCCGTTTTTATCCAAGTATCTCGAAGTCGATACTATGGATAATAACATCTTAAGGTATCTTTCAGATTGCTATCGTTTGGATAACGACCCATACCTTAAAGAAACAGTAATGATTAATGGTATTGATAGAAAAGAACTCCACAATAACCATTTTTACAAACTGGACAATGAACAATTTGACGTCTTACTAAATCAAGTTTTTAAGAAAAATAATAAATTTGAAGCAGAAAAGATAAATAGATTCTCAGAATTAGCTATTAATTACTTTTCAATAGATATTCAAGGGAAACAATACGTTGTTGCATACCGCAAGCTTTCTTTAAATTTCAAAAACAGAACTTTAAAGATGGATGATCATACAACAATTAATAAATCATTCCTTATTGAAGAAGATAAAAAGGTTACCTTAGGAATGTATTTAGATATGAATCCAGATGAGTTCTGCTCGCATTTTGATGAAAAGGCTCGTGAATATATAGAATTAATAAAACAAAATTTCCATAATGGCGAAATAGTTAATACACGCCCAACAATATTTTTAGTAACTCGAAGCATACAAAAGGGCGTAGATTTAGCATTTGAAACTATTTCTGAAATGGATCGAGAAGGTAAATTAACACAACCACTCAAATCATTCTTTGGAAGAAATAGAAGTGGAACAGGCACAAGCAAAGATCCTAATATTGTAGTTTTTAACAAGGACAAAATTAATATTGATCAGATGCGTGTTGTCTATAATTCAATGGTTAATCACGTTACATATGTAAAAGGTCCTCCAGGAACAGGAAAGACTGAGACAATATTTAATGTTCTTTTATCTGCATACGCAAATGATAAAACCGTTTTAGTTTGCTCAAACAACAATCACCCAGTTAATGATATTTTCGAGAAAATGACCAAGTCATTAGTGAGAAAAGTTGGCAGAGATAAAACTGAAGAACAAATATTATTCCCAATCATGAGATTAGGAAATAATGAAGAATTAAAAGAAACGCTCAATAAGTTGAGAGTTATTCATGAATTCGCTAAACAACATAAAGATTCAAGAACTAACGATTCATATACAGAACAAAATAAAAACAAGGCATTATCTGGTTTCAAAGAGTTAAAAGAACTTCTTAAAAAATATGAGGAAAGACAAGAACTCGAGGATAAAGTCTTAAAATTAGAGAAAATTAAACCTTTAGCAGAAATTGATTTGCTTTCTGGTGAAATAGATAAACAGATTGAATTACAACAACAAAAGTTATCCTCAACATATGTTGTAAATGAAGATGATGTTACCAAGTATGCTATCTCAGCAAGTGATGATGTCAACTTCCAAAACTTTGTTTACTATTCATCACTAGCAAGAGTTAAAAAAATACTTTCTACAACCAATAAAGATTTAAGAGAAATCCTTGCAATTGAAGATGAAGATGAGGCTGTTTATAAATTCAATAAATATCTCAAAGATGATAAAAATCTTAGGAGATTCCTGGATATTTTCCCAATTATAGTCTGTACAAATCTTTCATGTGAGAAGCTTGGAGATCCAAAACCTCACTTCGATTTGTGCATCATGGATGAAGCAGGACAATGTAATATTGCATCAAGCTTGATTCCAATTATTAGAGCAGATGATTTACTTTTAGTAGGAGACACAAACCAACTCCAACCAGTTACAGTAATTGAAACTGATTTGAATGATTATTTAATGGAAAAATATAACATCAAACCAGATTATGATTATGTTCATAATTCAATTCTTTCAACTATGTTGAGAAAGGATAATAACTCAAAGAGTATTCTTTTAAGATATCACTATAGATGTGGTAAACGTATCGCAGGCTTTGTTAATCAAAGATTCTATGAACAACAACTTAGATTATTAAATAGTAATGATGGAAAGCTTACATATATTGATGTTCATAACACATATAATCCTGAATCAAGAAATGCTTATGATGAAGAAGCTAGAAATATCGTAAACGTTATTAAAAAGAACAATTACAAAGATATTGGAATAGTTACTCCATTTGTTAACCAAGCAGCTTTAATTAATCAATATCTACAAGATAATAAGATTTATGATGTAAAAGCTGGAACAATCCATACCCTTCAGGGTTCAGAAAAGTCAGTTATTATCATGTCTGCGGCTTTATCTGTTAAAACTGCTAAAAAGACAATGGATTGGATTAAGAATAATCACGAATTAATCAATGTTGCCGTTACTAGAGCAAAAGAACAACTGATCTTTGTTGGTGATAAGAAAGCAATTGATGTTTTAAGCGGCGATGAAGATAACGATATCAAGGTTTTATCAGATTACGTGTTTAAGAATGGAGAACTAATTGTTCCGAAGAGTGATGTTACAATTTCTACAGATTTCTCTAACAACTCACAAAGTGAAAAAGACTTTTTTGCGACTATTACCCCATACTTTAATAAGCGTGGCACAAAAATGCGTATTGAAAGAAATGTTCCTGTTAAAGATGCAATTAAATCTGTTTTGCTAGAAGATGTAGAGGCAATCGGTCAAAAAGAATTTGATGTCATTGTTCAAGCTAGCCAAGGATTCTTTGGCAGAAATTATAGAACAGTAGTGGTATTTGAAATTGATGGTGGTGAACACATTGGTTCTAAAGCTACTGCCGCTAGAGATAGAGTAAAAGAAAAGATTTGTTCTAAATATGGAATCAAGATTATTAGAATCGCTAATTCTCAAGTTAAAGATTACGAGCTTATTATATCTTTATTCGAATGTATTATTAAAAATATTCCTGATATCGAAAGCGTCGATAGACAATTATCATTATTCGAAGATTTTGCCTAAAAAATATTAAGAAACATCATTGATTATAATGGTATAGTGGTTTAAAAATTCGGAGCAATTCAAAAATCGGGTGTTTATTTGTTCTAAATTGAATTGCCTTTTAACATAAATTTTATATACATAGTATATATTTGTGTAAGTCTACGATTAGTAGATATTTTTCTGATTCAATTTCTTGCATTTTCGATTCCATTCTACGTAGAATAGGTATTGTTATTTATTCCATTTATCGTAGAATGTTGGTGTCCAAGGAGGAAATAAAAATGACAATTGGCAAAAGAATAGCGCAAATACGTATATTAAAAGGTTATACGCAAAAAGAATTTGCAGATCTTATTAAGCAATCTGATAAGACAGTATCAAAATGGGAAATGGATGGCGGAGAGCCTAACACACAAAGCATCAAAGATATATGCGATTTATACGGATTATCAAGAGATTATCTATATGATGGCTCAGTTTTAACTGAAGGCGATAGACAAATGGAAAAAGAACTAGAGGCAAGCAAGAACAATAAATTATTGAATGAAAAATTGGAAACATTGATAAAAGACTGTGAAAAATATCTTGAATCTTTTGGATTAAAAATGGATGACGATATTGCCCCATTCATTAATAAAGGGAAAATTGATTACAATTGTTTTATTTTTGAAAATGGAAATGTAAAAGAAACATCATTTGAAAAGTTACTGGAATTAAAGAAAACTAAATATATTTTAAAGTTGCACAAAGAAAAAGTTACTATCAAACAAGCAATTGATTTGGATTCTCCCGATTTATTAGAGATGCCATTAGAAATATTTAGTGAAAAAATTAAAAAAGCATTTCAAAACAAAGACGCACTGCTTGTTGACCAATTTCTATTTGGAAGATTTCACAATGATCCAAATGAGTATTATTTTAGGATAAATAACGTTTTTCACTACTTGGAAGAGCTTGATCCAAAATTGAAGAACTATTTTAAGTTTATTGTAATGTTAATTGATGCTGGTGCATTTTATGTTAAAAAGAGTCCATATGAGCATGTTGAAGGATATACTCAAGAAAAAGATGTTAGCAAAACAAATTTCTACTATGCACTCGCTAAAGAACATATTAATTAATAGAGTCGTTAATATGGTATGAAAATGGAGGCAATTCAATAATCGGAGAAGGAAGTGTTCCTCAATTGAATTGCCTTTTATTTTGCGAGCCCTTTAAATATCACTCCAAAAAACATCAGTTTCAGAACCTCTAAAAATTATAAAGCTAAAGTTACTATTAATATAGTAAAAATTTCTTATATAAAAATTTTTCAGCAAAAATAAAAAAAGCAGTGGATTTAATATATAGGAGAGTTTATTAAATATGGCCATTGTTAAATCTTTTAAAACCAAAAACATTAATGAAAACACAAAATCATCTTTTCAATATTTAGATGACAGTTTTTATCAAAGTATTAAAGATGCAATTAAGAAGTCTAGACAAAGAATTTATTCCAGTGTTCGATCAGAAAGTCTACACGCTTTTTGGTTAATCGGAAATATGATAGTGGAGAAACAAAAAGGAGAAACAAGAGCTGAATATGGAGACGGTTTAATTAAAGAACTGTCTATTCAAATGACAAAAGATTTTGGCCCAGGTTTTTCTGAGAGAAATTTGAGAAGGATGAGACAATTTTATTTGACTTATCCAAATTGGACAACAGTGTCGGCCAAATTAAGTTGGACACACTTTTAACTATTTACGTTTTTCAACCTCTTAAAATTATAAATACAAAATTACTATTAATAGTAAAAATATCTTATAGAAACTTGTTTAGCAAAATCTCTTTTTTAACCTGGATTTTATATATAGGAGGACATTTTATATGAAATACGAAATTATTAAATTTGTTGATGGTGAATTTGAACTAGATGTTAATGTTTCGCCAGAAGAAGATACCGTTTGGCTAAATGCGAAAGAATTAGCGTATTTATTTGATCGAGATGAAAGCGTAATAAACAAACACATTCGTAACATTTATAAGGAAAAAGAATTAGATAAAGAGACCACAGAGGCAAAAAATGCCTTTATGCTCAACGGGAGAGAATATTACACGAAATATTATAACCTTGATCTAGTCTTTTCTTTAGGTAATAGAGTTAAATCACAAAGAGGCATCTTATTTAGAAAATGGGCCAGGAGAATTTTAAAAGAATATCTTATCCATGGTTATAGTATCAATGAAAGAAGATGTATTGAGTGCAATAATCGCCTTAACCAATTGGAAATTAAATATCATGAATTAAAGGAAAAAGAGGAAAAATCATTTTTCTTTCAATCTGGTGATGAATTAAAAAGCTTTGCAGCAATTGAGAAATTTCTAATAAGTGCAAGACGATACATATTGATTATTGATAATTATTTCGGAAAAGATTTTGACTCCGTTTTAGCAAAGGTTAAGGTTGAGAAGACAATTATTACGAATATTAATAACAAAAAGATTGATACTAATGAGAATTATCGTGTTGTTAAGCTTAATGAATTTCACGATAGATATATTATCGTTGACGATTTTTGCTTTCATTTTGGTTCATCAATTGGAGAATTAGGGGATAAAATTTCACACGCCACAAAACTATCAGACCCAGAAGTTGTCCATGTGTTAAAAAACCTAAAAAACAGACAAGATTAAATTATATGAGTTTAATTGATTAGTGAGAAAAAAAATAAAAATTCGGGGCAATTCAATAATCGGAGAAGCAATGTTCCTCAATTGAATTGCCTTTTTTATTGGTTAGAATAAGTTATTAAGCAGATTATTTCAAAATTTTTAAGAATTTATTTGTAAGCAAATACTTCCTCAATCATACAAAAGAAACTTAACATACATTGTAAAATTTGTTTACATATGGTTGAGATTGTTTTACTATATTGGTGGGAGGTAAAGACTCATGATAACAGAAGAAGAAATTAAACGATTAGATGAGATACTATTACTAGTGAGAGGTGCAGTTGGATGGACAGCCCAGGAGTTTGGTGATCGTATTGGTGTTACTCGTCAAACAATTAATAATCTAGAGACACATAGACGTAATACACATTTAACTAAGATTCAATATATTGCGATTAGAAGTGTCCTTGATGAAGAAATGGAAAAACATCCAAAAGACACTGAAATGTTAAGAGTTATATTAGATGCATTCGTTGATCGTCCTGAAAAATATAAGGATGAAGAAAGAATGGAAATGTATAAGAAAGCTAGAATGTTATCTCCAGCGATTATGAATGGATCATGTTCTAGACATGAAATATCAGAGGAATGGAAAAACGTTCTTCTTGGTTTAGGTATTATTTTAGCCCCACCTATCGCCGCAATAACCGTGGGATGGTGGAGAAAGAAACTTTAATAAATAGGAGGGAGAAGTCATGACAATCAAAGAAAAATATTGGTTAACTATCTTGTTCTACTTTCTAAGATATTTATCAATTCTTATGATGGGTAGTGGAGTAGCATTTATCCTTTTAGGATATTACTATAATTGGTATTTCTATTTTGCGTTAGCAATTTGGCCACTCTTATTCATGTGGGGAATTGTAAATATCAAATATATAAGAGCAATGACAAAGTCAAATAGACTTGAATTCTCAAAGATATTAGATTAGTTAGATATATTCCTCTCTGGCTCTCACCATAGCGATAGCTTACCGATTGATATTGTTTACGATATTGATTAAGAAAACTATTTAATCAACATAAAAAAAATAAAAACCACGGAATCTTCAAAAAATCCGTGGTTTTTCATTGTTTATTGAGTAATTATCTTCTTGCTATTAAACCGAATAATCCGCCTAAGAAGTAGAAGATATTAGCACCAATAATTCCTAAGACTAAGAATAAGACATCCCAACCTTTTGAGGTGTTTTTGCCTTTTGCTCTTCTAACCATTGCAATTGTGATTAATGCAACGACAAGAATGATGACATAATAGACAATTCCAGCTGCCCCAAGAAGTGGGAGATCTGGGTGCCAAACATTTGCTAAATCAAGTGCACAAAAGACGATTCCAGTTATTGAAAGGAATACTAAAATCCATGTAAAGAAGTTAGCGATGCTATACATGACTGCTGAAGCTTTTTCCATATTATTTATGTTTCTCCTTTTTGACTATATAACTATAACACATCTATTCAAAAGCATTTATAGTTTTTAAATTTATTTGTCATTTCAAACTCAAAAAAAGTTAAATACAAGTATTTAAAAAAACTTTTTTAGCAGAAATGTTATTTTTAAGTGGATACATATATAAGGAGGCTTTTATGAATAATTATCAAATTATCAAATTTATAGATGGTGATTTTGAGCTTGATGTCAACGTTTCACCAGAAGAAGAAACAGTTTGGTTAACTAAAAATCAAATTGCTGCCCTTTTCGAAAGAGACCGAACTGTTATATCAAGACATATTAATAAAGTATTTAGTCAACAAGAGTTACAACCAGCTCAGGTATGTGCAAAAAATGCACGTCAGGTCGGCGGCCAAATCCATCACACGGTTTTTTATAACCTCGATGTCATCATTTTGGTAGGTTATAGAGTTAAGTCTCAAAGAGGTTTGAAGTTAAAGCAATTTTTAATTGATTATTTAGCATCGTTAAAAGGCGATTATAGCCAAAATAATTCACAGATTATTATTTATAATAATGGAGAGGTATCTTTGTCTGTTAATGTGTCACCTGAAGAGGAAACAGTTTACCTTAATGAAAATCAGATTTCAGTCCTTTTTGAAACAAGTAGACAGAACGTAAATTTGCACATTCAAAACATCTTTAAAGAAGGCGAATTAATTGAAAATTCAGTTCGCAAGGATTTCTTGCATACTGCCCAAGACGGAAAGAAATATAATGTGACTTTTTACAATCTAGATATGGTTTTAGCAATAGGTTTTAGAACGAAAAGTAGACAAGCTATTGAGTTTAGAAAATGGGCCTCTGGTGTTTTAAAGCAATATATGATCAAAGGTTATGCAGTTAGTGATGCTAGGTGCTTAGAATGTCAAACTAGTATACTTGAGTTAAAAACTAAATACCTTGAACTTGAAGAAAAACAAAACCATTCACTTTTATTTGAACCAGGAGATCAATTAAAAGCATTTTTTGCAGTTCAACGCTTTTTAGAATCAGCAAGAAAAGAAATTATTATCATAGATAATTATTTTGGTCATGCTTTTGATGATATTTTAAAGAACCTTAATGTTGAGAAAACGATTATTACAGATCCTAAAAACTCTAAGATAGATAGTTGCGACAATTATAAAGTAATCAAAATATCAAAGTTTCATGATCGATTCATAATTGTTGATGATTATTGTTATCACTTTGGTGCATCAGTTGGGGATGTTGGCAAAAACATTTCATTTGGTCAAAGGATTAATGAAAAAGAAATAATTGATTTTTTGAAAAGATTCAAGAATAGTTAAACTATTTTTTTAAAAAGAATAAATTAGGAATTTCTTGTCCCGGCTCTACTAAGCCAAAGAAGAATTTTTGTTTCATTGGAGTATCTAAAATTCTAACAGGTTTAACTTGGTTAGAACTTGATCCTTTCATTAACTTAAATTCTCTCCACAATGCATGAGTTTGTTGCTGTTGAATTAATACGAGTGGTTTTGAGAGTGAACCACGGTCTTCTACGACGGCATATTCTTTATTTGTTTCTCTTATTATCGAGTTAAATAGCTTTGCTATCTTTCCATCTTTATCAATAGGAAGTGGTGTATCTGGTTCAATAAGAAGAACATATCTAGAGACTTGTTTTTCTTGATCTAAATATAGAGCAAAATCAGTAATATCAACTTTAAGTTCTTCTCCAAGTTTAGCGACAGCTTTATTAAGATGGTCTTCAGTTGTTTTTTCTCCTGCGATATTCGCGAGTTGACCTTTTCTATATGCGAATGTAATAAGTGGTAAGTTATTGTAAAAGCCTAAGACTCTAATAACATCTTTAATCTTATATCTATAAAAACCACCTAAATTGGTAAGAATAACTTCATATTCTTTACCTACTTCAAGTTTATCCATTGTAATGGTGTTATTATCATCGTCATCTGCAGCAGCATCTCTAAATTCAAAGAAGCTAGAATCAGTAAGCATACAGAATTCTGGTTTATCCATTTCAATAGCGACCGCAAACATACCTTCACTTGCAGCATATACAAAGTAATCAATACCAACCTTATCCCCAGCGTATTTCTTGTATTTATTTAAATAACTAGAGAAACTACCATTTCCTATCGCGCATGCCCAAGAAAACTTTGGCCATAATCTTGGAATAATTGGAGTATCAAATCCTTCTTCAAAGACTTTACGTAAAGCCGCTGCTCTTTTTGGCATAGGTTTGATATATTTCATGATAGCTGGGCGGGCAAATTCTTCGCACATATCTTCATTAATTGTGCCGTGTTCAATATCATCACAAAGAATTTGCCAGTTATCTTTAATGAAGTTCATTATATCAACAAGATTTGTCATGAATGCTGAGAGCATAAAGCAGATATTATCTCTTTGTAGAGCAAATCTTGCTTTCATATAATTCATGTTCATCCCGCCTATTGGGAAATGAACTGGATCAGGTGAAGTTAAAAAGAATCTAAAGAGTTTTCTATATCTTCTAGCGACACATCCAGTAGCGGAGCTATGAATTTTTCCGTCTTCCGCAACAGTATTCTCACATTCTACAGTGTTTAGCCCAAACTCAATTGGTACTGGATGACCATAGTTTTTTCTAAAGAAAGCATCTGCGATTGCTTTAGATCTACAGAATGAATATTTTTTGTGAATATTAACAATCTTATCAGTGATTGGAATTCTTTTTTGAACTCCAACTGAACCAGATGTATCTGCATATTGAAGAACTTTATATGCGGTTATTAGGTTCTTTTCTTTGTTTTTGATCATTCTACGAATATATGGCTCATAGTCATCATATGTTGATAGAGGTACTTTAGCCTTATATTCTTCAAAAGAATGAATATTCGCGAAGTCATATTTCTTACCGTATTCAGTATCCTTATTGTCTTTAAGTATCTTTAAAAGGGTTTCTTCATTAGCCTTTTCTTTTTTACTTTCTTTCTCAATGAATTTAAGAGTCTTTTTACCCTCTTTAATCATGACAAATTCAATAAGTGACATTATAGGTTTCATATATCTAACTTCTCCAACTACTTAATAGTAGCATTAAAAAGCTCCCAAATGGGAGCAAAAGTAATAATGTATTTAAAGAATTTATTCAATGGCCTTATAACCATACTCTTCAAGTAGGTCATTTACTTTATTTAAGTCGTATATTTTATTCTCGATACAGTATCTAATCACCAAAGCATAAGTAGAGCTAGACGCTAGAGTGTATCCAGCCTTCTTAAGTAAATACTTACATTCATGGTTATTAAGTTTAAGAGCGAACACTAGTTTAAGCACTGTTTCTAGACTTGGTTGGATTTCTTCATTAATGATTTTAGACCAATGTTGTCTTGATATATTCGCTTTATCATAAAGGTCTGAATTTTTATCAAAACCATATTTATCCATCAGTTCATAAAGGTAAGTGACAAAGTCATTTGCCTTTTCTTTATTAGCTTTATGTCTAGAAATATATTCTTTTAAGCTTTCCATACATCCACATTATAAATTGTCCCTTACCAGTTTACCAAATGCCTTGATAACTTTTTTACAATATAGTCGAAGAGGGAGGAAGGAAAGGATGAACGAAGAAAAAGAGATAGAGTTTAGCAAGGTGCTTGATTTAGTGTATTGCGCAGTAGATTTTGATTGTTTTGATGACTATAAATTTATTGATATCGGAACTATGAAATGCCCTTATGGTAATAATAAAAAGCTGTTTTATTTTTATGGTTACTCTTTAATGACTTCTCGCTTGTGGTTTTATAACGATATCTATATTGAAGATAAGAAACTTTCAATTAATAAAGCATTCGCTGAAAGATGGAAACAACATTCTTGCAAGAAGAAATTCTTACAAATATGTAGTCTAAATAGACTAATCGAAATCAGAGATAAGAAATTAAAGATTATAAATATACCTAATACAAAGGAGGAAAAATGATGGCGTGTAGTGGAGTGTGGATTGAACATTTAGAAAATGGTGGAATCAAAATTGGTGTTACCGATTACCATGTAGGTGAATTTGGAGATTCTGATTGGGAATGGTCTGTTCGCTTTGATAAAGAAAATATGGAAAGGCTAACTATTTCCCTCAAACAAGAATTTAAAGATGAGTTATCTCTAAAAGAGATGGTTATCCAAAAGTTTGGTAATAATTTAGACACAATTGGTTTTGCAAGTTACCTCGACAATTTAAATATTGAATACATCGTAGAAAGGTCTTGTTAAAAGAAGATTGATTTTACTATTTAAACTTAGAACCTCCTACATTAAATTGTGGGAGGTTTTTTATTAATAAGTTATAATGTTTGCTATGAAAGTTCTTTATTTATATTCTGATAAGACTGGTATTGCAAAGTCAGAA
>JAEEGK010010386.1_pt1 | contig 21487 bp, 10 predicted proteins | sample 8958771 | NCBI WGS metagenome assembly JAEEGK01 (sample SAMN16246547, study PRJNA631951) | gut metagenome | biome: gut microbiome; feature: rumen; material: SC-attached | host: Bos | place: Iran: Karaj | collected 2018-10 | reverse complement strand
GTGCGTCAACAAGAGAAGACCTTACCAGGCAATGGACGACAGAAAGAACATAATCTAAGACGTAAATACATAAGAAGGAGTAACAGAAGATGTTAGAGTTATTCAAAGGCGGAGCTTATCTTAAGAATGGCACAGAGCTTATCGCAGAAGACGATATCGGAGCACTGGGCGCAGCAGGCATCAAGACAGACGACGCTTCCAGGGAAGCTGCAAAGAAGGGTACCATGGCTTACGGCATCCTCTCCAAGCACGATACTTCTGACGGCGGAGATGTCCTTAAGATCAAGTTCGACAAGATGACATCCCACGACATTACTTTCGTAGGCATCATCCAGACCGCAAGAGCTTCGGGCATGACTGAGTTCCCGATACCTTACGTTCTTACCAACTGCCATAACTCCCTTTGTGCCGTAGGCGGTACGATCAACGAGGACGACCACGTTTTCGGTCTGACCGCAGCAAAGAAGTACGGCGGCATCTTCGTACCTCCCCACGAGGCAGTCATCCACCAGTATGCCAGAGAAGAGCTCGCTGAAGTCGGTGCCATGATCATCGGTTCGGACAGCCACACCAGATACGGTGCGCTCGGTACGATGGCAGTAGGCGAAGGCGGCGGAGAGCTCGCCAAGCAGCTCTTAAGGAAGACCTATGACGTTAAGCGTCCGGGCGTTGTTGCGATCTACCTTGAAGGCGCTCCCGTAAAGGGCGTCGGTCCCCAGGATGTTGCGCTCGCACTCATCGGCGCCACATTCAAGAACGGCTACGTCAAGAACAAGGTAATGGAGTTCGTAGGCCCCGGCGTATCGAACCTTTCCACAGACTTCCGTATCGGCGTAGACGTAATGACAACAGAGACAACATGTCTGTCTTCCATCTGGAGAACAGATGACAATACAAAGGACTGGTACGATACACATTACAGGAGCGAGGCGTACAGCAAGCTCGATCCTGCCGATATCGCTTACTATGACGGTGCCATCAGGGTAGATCTGTCCAAGATCCGTCCTATGATCGCACTTCCTTTCCACCCGTCCAATGTCTTCACCATCGAAGAACTCAACGCCAACCTCGAGGATATCCTCCACGAGGCAGAAGAGAACGGCAGAAAGCAGCTTACGGGCAACGTTGACTTCAAGCTTACTGATAAGATCAAGAACGGCAAGCTCTATGTTCAGCAGGGTGTCATCGGAGGCTGCGCAGGCGGCGGATTCGAGAACATCTGCGATGCAGCAGATATCTTAAGAGGACACTTCATCGGTTCCGACGAGTTCTCGCTGAATGTATATCCCGCTTCCATGCCTGTCATGATGGAGCTCGTTAAGAACGGCCGCGTTGCAGATATCCTTCAGACCGGTGCCGTTGTTAAGACAGCATTCTGCGGACCCTGCTTCGGTGCAGGAGACACTCCTTCCAACGGAGCTCTCTCGATCCGTCACTCCACACGTAACTTCCCGAACCGTGAAGGTTCCAAGATCCAGAGCGGCCAGATCGCATCTGTTGCCCTCATGGACGCCAGATCCATCGCGGCTACGGCCATCAACCAGGGTGCGCTTACACCTGCTACTGACATCGACGTAGAGTTCACCGGCCCGAAATACTTCTTCGACAAGGACATCTACGGCAAGAGAGTATACGACGGCTGGGGCAAGGCTGATCCTTCCGAAGAGCTCAGGCTCGGACCGAACATCAAGGACTGGCCCGTCATGCCCGCACTTACGGATAACCTCGTACTCAAGTTCTGCTCTGTCATCCATGACCCTGTTACCACAACAGACGAGCTCATCCCTTCAGGCGAGACTTCCTCTTACCGTTCGAATCCCATCGGACTTGCAGAGTTCACGCTCTCCCGTAAGGATCCCGAGTATGTCGGCCGCGCGAAAGAATTCCACAAGGTCGAGATCGCAAGGGAAGAGGGCGGACACCCCTGTGAGATCTATCCTGACATCAAGCCTGTCATGACGGCCATCAAGGAGAAGTTCCCCGAAGTATCAAAGGACAATACGGGATTCGGTTCCACCATCTATGCTGTAAAGCCGGGCGACGGTTCTGCCCGTGAGCAGGCAGCTTCCTGCCAGAAGGTACTTGGCGGCTGGGCTAACATCGCCAATGAATATGCTACCAAGAGATACAGATCCAACCTCATCAACTGGGGCATGCTGCCGTTTGTTATCGCTGAAGACGCAGGCTTCGAAGTCGGTGACTATGTATTCGTTCCCGATATCAAGAAGGCTGTGGAAGAGAAGACTGAGGAGATCAAGGCCTATATCGTCAATAAGGGAATGAAAGAGATCAGCCTTACTCTGGGCGATCTGACAGACGATGAGAGACAGATAATCTCCAAGGGATGCCTCATCAACTTTAACAGACAATAATAAAGTGCTTGAATTAGCTTTGCCCTTATGGTAATATACACGGGCAAAGCAAATCGGCCCCATGGTCAAGTGGTTAAGACGGCGCCCTCTCACGGCGCAATCAGCGGTTCGAATCCGCTTGGGGTCACCAGTAAGACAAGCTCCGGATATTACCGGAGCTTGTTTGTTTTTATAACACGTATGCCTCATATTTCACAGACAAACAAGGGGCCTCGGTGTTATAATCTCTTAGCAGAATAAGGATGGATCTGATGGAAGAGAATAAGTATATAAAGATAAGGGGTGCCAGAGAGCACAACCTCAAGAATATAGATATCGATATCCCCAGACGCGAGATGGTCGTCGTTACCGGGCTGTCCGGTTCCGGCAAGTCGTCTCTTGCTTTCGATACGATCTATGCGGAAGGACAGAGACGCTATGTGGAATCGCTCTCGTCTTATGCGAGGATGTTCCTCGGTCAGGTGGAGAAGCCTGACGTCGATAATATAGAAGGCCTGTCTCCCGCCATCTCGATAGACCAGAAGTCAACCGTGGTAAACCCCAGGTCCACTGTAGGCACTGTTACGGAGATCTATGACTACTTCAGGCTTCTGTATGCCCGTGTGGGTCAGCCGTACTGCCCGAACTGCGGCAAGCCGATCAAGACTCAGACCATAGATCAGATCATAGACAAGCTCAAAGAATATCCCGAAGGCACCAGGATGATCATCTATGCCCCCATGGTAAGAGGCAAGAAGGGTGAGTTCTCCAAGCTTTTCGAGAGCTTCAGGAAGCAGGGCTTCGCGAGAGTCAAGGTCGACGGCATCATGTATGAGTTAGACGAGGACATCAAGCTCAATAAGAACAACAAGCATGAGATCGAAGTCGTGGTGGACAGGATCGTCATGAAGGAAGCAAACATTACCAGGCTTACGGATTCCTGTGAGACAGCGCTCAAGCTCGCAGGCGGTCTTCTCCTGGTCGAGACTCAGACCGCAAGTGAGGACGATAAGGGTGAGAAGGTATATGAGACGGGCGAAGAGTTCTTCTCGCAGAATCTTGCCTGCCCGGACTGCGGCATATCGATCCCTGAGATAACGACGAGGAGCTTCTCGTTCAACAGCCCCGAGGGTGCATGTCCGAACTGCTCGGGTATAGGTACTCTCATCAATGTCGATCCCGAACTCTGCGTGACGAATCCCAAGCTCTCGATCAACGAAGGTGCGGTAAGGACTGCCGGCTGGAACTTTGACGATCCCAAGAGCTGGGGCAGAAGCTTCATAACCGCACTTTCTGAGAGATACAAGTTCTCGCTTGATACACCCTATTACAAGCTTCCCGACAAGATCAAGGACATCATCATGTTCGGCAATGACGGGGAGAAGCTCAAGATCGACACGACCAATTCCGTATATCCCCGTGAAGGTGACTACTATTCTTCGTGGGAAGGAGTCGTGCCCAGCGTGTACCGCAGGTGGCGCGAATCCATGAGCGAGGATGCGAAGGCATCTTACGAGAGGTACATGAGCATTGACGTATGCCCTGTATGCGGAGGTGCGAGACTTAATCCGAACAGCCTGTCAGTAAAGATAAAGGATAAGAATATAAGCGAACTCACGGCTCTGTCCGTAAAAGAGCTTCTCAAGTTCTTCAAGGGACTGTCGTTCAGAGGTAAGAACAAGGAGATTGCAGATCCCATCTTAAGGGAGGTCGGCGCGAGGCTCCAGTTCCTCAATGATGTAGGACTCGAATACATTACGCTCGCCAGGTCTTCGGCAACGCTCTCGGGCGGTGAGGCTCAGAGGATCAGACTTGCCACCCAGATAGGCGCAGGCCTTCAGGGTGTGCTGTACGTACTGGATGAGCCTTCCATCGGACTTCACCAGAGGGATAACGACAAGCTTATCAAGACGCTCTTCAAGCTCAGGGATCTCGGCAACTCGATCATTGTGGTTGAGCATGACGAGGAGACGATGCGCGCAGCAGATCACCTTATAGATATCGGCCCCGGAGCAGGTACCTTCGGAGGCAATGTCGTAGCCCAGGGCACGATAGACGATATCATCAAGACACCCGGATCTGTCACCGGTCAGTATCTGTCCGGCGAGAAGTTCATCCCTGTTCCGATCAACAGGCGCCCCGTAGACAAAAAGAAGATGCTGACGATCCACAACGCATCCATCAATAACCTTAAGAATATCGATGTCGATATCCCCATAGGGCTGTTCACTGTCATTACGGGGGTATCAGGTTCGGGCAAGTCCTCGCTCGTCAATTCGACCCTAGTGCCGTATCTGTCTCATGAGCTCAACGGCGCACGTAAGTCCAAGGTGAAGTGCGACAGGATAACGGGCTATTCGAACCTCGACAAGATAATATGCATCGACCAGAGCCCGATAGGAAGGACTCCGAGGAGTAACCCCGCCACATATATCGGACTGTTCGATCTCATAAGGAAGCTCTTTGCTTCCACGCCCGACGCGAAAATGCGCGGCTACGCTGCAGGAAGGTTCAGCTTCAACACAAAGGGCGGCAGATGCGAAGCCTGTGCGGGAGACGGCGTCAACAAGATAGAGATGCACTTCCTCCCGGACATCTATGTAACCTGCGACGTCTGCCACGGCAAGCGCTATAACCGAGAGACGCTCGAAGTAAGATATAACGGCAAGAACATATCGGATGTCCTTGAGATGTCCGTTGACGAAGCCTGCGTATTCTTCAAGAACAATCCCAGCATCTTCAAGAAGGTGAGGACGCTTCAGGATGTAGGTCTGGGTTACATCAAGCTCGGACAGCCGTCTACGACCCTGTCAGGCGGTGAAGCACAGAGGATCAAGCTGGCAGCCGAACTGTCCAAGAGATCAACGGGCAAGACCATATATGTGCTCGATGAACCTACCACGGGACTGCACATAGCGGACGTACATAAGCTTGTTGACATTTTGGAGCGCCTGTCTGAAAATAAGAACACTGTCGTCGTGATAGAGCATAATCTCGATGTTATCAAGACGGCGGACTACATCATTGACATGGGTCCGGAGAGCGGTGACGAAGGGGGAGAAGTCATTGCAAAAGGTACTCCGGAAGAGATATGTAAAATAAAGCGATCCTATACGGGTCAGTTCCTTAAGCCTGTACTCGATAAGGCAAGAGCATCCGGTCAGTACAAAGACCTTGCTGCGTTTATCGATACCGAGAGGCTCGAAGAGGAGCAGCTCGACATTCTGACAGGACCTAAGGTCAGACGAAGGATCAAGGAGAAGGAAGATCAATAAATGGCACTTTGCAGTATATGTAAGACAAGACATGCGATCATATTCACGAGCCGTTTTGAGGCCGGAAAGAGGATAGACGAAGGTTTCTGCCTCAAGTGTGCATATGAATCGGGAATAGCCGGTGTATCTGACATGTTCAAGGCTACCGGCATCAACGGTGACAATATAGACGAGATGAGCGAGAGGATCGAAGACATGATCGGCAACAACGATGTCAATGCCGATCCTTCGGAGTTCTTAAGATCGCTCGCATCCGGTGAATTCGGAAACGGCTTCGAAGATGATGATGACGGCTATGAATTCGATGAGGATTCTACCCCCATCAATGTTGCTGATGCCGACGATTCCAAGTCGGGCGATGAGGAAGAAGAGCGTAAGCAGGGCTTCCTCGGAGGCATGTTCGGCAGAAGACCCGGTTCAATGGCCGGCAAGGATGACGAGAAGAAGGGCGAGAACGGCAAGAAGCTCAAGAACCGCTCACGTCTTAAGTATCTGAACGAATTCGGTACAAACCTCACCCAGCGCGCACAGGAAGGCAAGATCGACCGCATCATCGGCAGAGATACCGAGATCGAGCGCTGCATACAGATCCTCAACAGAAGGAGCAAGAACAATCCTGTTCTCATCGGCGCTCCTGGCGTAGGTAAGACAGCCGTCGCTCAGGGTCTGGCAGTGAAGATCGTCGAAGGAACGGTACCCGAGAAGCTTCTCAATATGCAGGTATGGCAGCTCGACCTTCCCGCTATGGTTGCCGGCACTCAGTTCAGAGGTCAGTTCGAGAGCCGTATCAAGGGTGTTATCAATGAAGCCATTAAGGCTGAGAACATTATCCTTGTAATAGATGAGCTTCATACTATCGTCGGCGCAGGTGACGCAGAGGGTTCTACCAATGCAGCCAATATCCTTAAGCCTGCTCTCGCCAGAGGCGAACTCAGGATACTGGGCTCTACGACTACAGCAGAGTATAAGAAGATCGAGAAGGATTCGGCTCTTGAGAGACGATTCCAGAAGGTCATGCTCGACGAGCCTTCCATCGAGGATTCCATCGAGATCCTCAAGGGCATCAAGGATTACTACGAGAAGCACCACAATGTCACTTATTCTGACGAGGTAATAGAGTTTGCCGTTAAGTCTTCCAAGAGATACATAACGGACCGTTTCCTGCCGGACAAGGCCATCGACCTTATCGATGAAGCAGGTTCTGCGGCTAATCTCAAGAACGTTAAGCTCGTTAAGCTTGCAAATACGAAGAAGGCTCTTGCCGAGGCTCAGGATGAGCATCAGAAGCAGCTCGATTCCATGGAGAATTCTTCTCCCGAAGAACGCGAAGCTGATTACGAGAAGGCTGCCGAGCTCAAGGCAAAGGTCGACAGACTCGAAGCAGAACTAAATGCGCTCGAGAGTGAAGTCTCGCCGGATCCCATCCAGATAGAAGACATCGCCAGGGTAGTGGAGATGTGGACCGGTATCCCGCTGAAGTCGATCTCTGAGAGCGAGACGGACAAGCTCCTGCATCTTGAAGAGAGACTCCATCAGAGAGTCGTAGGCCAGGAGCAGGCTGTACACGCAGTCGCCGAGGCCGTAAGACGCACAAGAGCAGGCTTCACCAAGAAGCATAAGCCGACGTCATTCATCTTCGTAGGACCCACGGGCGTAGGTAAGACAGAGCTTGTTAAGGCACTGGCTGAAGTAATGTTCGATACTGAAGAAGCACTTATAAGAATAGATATGTCCGAATACATGGAGCCGCATTCGGTAAGTAAGCTTATCGGTTCGCCTCCGGGATATGTCGGATTCGACGATGCCGGTCAGCTCACAGAGCAGGTCAGGAGGAAGCCTTATTCAGTCATATTGTTTGATGAGGTGGAGAAGGCGCACCCTGATGTGTTCAATCTGCTCCTGCAGATGCTCGATGACGGTGTGCTGACTGATTCTCACGGTCTGCACGTTAACTTCGAGAACTGCATCATCATAATGACATCCAATGCGGGAAGCTCGGCAAAAGCTTCCACCATCGGTTTCTTCTCCGGTACGCACGAGGCGCTCGAGCAGCATGTTCAGACAGCGCTCAAGGAGACATTCAGACCCGAGTTCCTGAACCGTGTGGATGAGACCATCATCTTCAAGGAACTCACACCTGATGAGATCCGTAAGATCGCAGACATCATGATGAAGGATGTCTACCAGTCTCTCGCGGATAAGGGCATCAAGGGCACCATGACCAAGTCTGCAGGTGACAGGCTGGCTGAGGTCGGATATGATGAGAAGTACGGAGCAAGACCGCTCAGGAAGGCGATCAGATCCAATATCGAGGATGCTCTTGCGGATATGTTCCTCAAGGGCGAACTCAAGGATGTATCAGAACTTAAGATCGGATACCGTTCCGGAAAGTTTGTTTTCGATACGGTCAAGGCTAAGGCCTGAGGTAGGATAAGATGTCTGAAGAGAATACCAACATTACTCCGGTCAAGACCAAGCCTGCAAAGGAGAGGTCTGCTGCGGCCGTGTTGGCTTTTTTGCTCGGCTGGTGCGGGGCTCACAAGTTCTATATGGGATATGTCTCGTCAGGCATAGTCTATCTGCTTACCTTCCTGTTCAGCCTGTTCATGATATTCTCGTTCTTCTTCTCGATCATAGGCGTATTTACGATCTATATCCCGTTTGTATTCTCGTTAGTGGACGGAATACTGTATCTGACCAAGACTGATGAGGAATTCCAGAAACTCTATGTCGAAGGTCACCGTGAATGGTTCTGATACATTAAGTTATGTTTAATAAAAAAGAGGTTGCATATCGCAACCTCTTTTTGTTTGTTCATGTCAGGTCAACATCAGTTCCAGTCGAAGTAGCAGCTGTTATAACCGTACTTGGTTACTGAAGATTCTGTGTTTACATAGACTGTGAACGAGTACTCATCACCGGCCTCGATCGTCGCGCCGTTAGGAACGCCGACCCAGTCCTTGCCGGAACCGGTGAATGTCATCTCATCACAGGTGATGCTCGTGATATCAGAGTTTGCATAGAAGGTGATATCAACTTCTTCAAGTGAAGCCTTGAGATCTGCAGTCTCGTTGCTCTTGTTCGTGAGAGTGATATCGAACTTGAAGCCGCCGGAAGTCTGCTTGAAGCCTGAGAGCTTTGTGTTGAAGTCAGTAACTACGGAACCGCCGGATGTTGAAGGCTTCTTTGTAGTCTCAACAGTTGTAGCTTCCGTGGTAGCCTCAGTTGTTGTCTCTTCAGTAGTCTCCTTGGTCGTCTCCTCGGTAGTTTCCTTTGTGGTCTCTTCCGTGGTCTCTTCGGTCGTCTCTTTCGTTGTCTCGGAAGTCTCTGTGGTCTCGGTTGTAGTCTCAACTACTTCTTCTGTAGTTGTCTCTTCCGGTTCCTCAGTCTCTTCTGAAGTTGCTGTGGTGATCTTCTCTGTCTCGGTCTCCTTTTCCTTCTTAGTCTCGGAGAGTGAAACGATGCTCGTACCGCCGAACAGGCTTGAGATCTTATCAGTGTTGGAGAGTATCCAGAGAACGCCGACGAATGCGATCATAACGCAGACAAGAGTGATAACACCTGCGATTCCGGGAGAACGTGACTCCTTGACGGGCTTGGACTTCCTCTTGCTGTTTGCAACAGGTGTTACGCCTGTGATCTGCTTATGGTTGTCGTGAGGGACGGCCTTGCTTGCTGCCTTACGCTCGTTCCTCTCGAAAGCATTCTGTGCAGCAGTATTATTTGCAAGAGGTGCAGCAGGTTTTCTGGGAGGGATGGCAGGCTGCTGAGGTGTTCCTCTCGGAGCAGGCCTCTTGAGTTCCGGCTTTGCAGCATTGTCGATCTTAGCATCTGTACCTTTACTGTCAACAGGGCTGAGTTTATTGACGGGTGCGGAAGGTGCAGCCTTGGGAGCTTCCTTTGCAGCGGGTGCAACCGGATCCTTAGGAGCTTCCTTAGCAGCAGGAGCTGCAGGAGCGGCCTTGGGTGCCTCCTTGGGCGCTCTCTCGCTGGCAGCAGCCATTCCGGTATTGCTTACGGGTCTCTTTGCCTGGTCAGCGGGCTTAACAGGTTCCTCGTGCTTTACAGGAGCTGCAGGCGCAGCGGGTGCCTTAGGTGCGTTTATATTAGCTGCCGGAGCCGTGTGAGCGGGTGCTTCTTTAGCAACAGGTGCGGCAGGAGCAACGGGTGCCTTAGGTGCTTCCTTAGCCATGGTTGCGGCAGGAGCAACAGGCGCCTTGGGTGCTTCCTTAACTGCGGGTGCGGCAGGAGCAACGGGTGCCTTGGGTGCTTCCTTGGCAACAGGTGCAGCGGGAGCAACAGGTGCCTTGGGTTCTGCAGCTTTAGCGGCAGTAACTCCGGCAGCAGCGCCTACAGCAGCTGCACCGGCAGCGATACCTGCTGCAGGGATATCTTTCTTCTCTTCTACAACGGGAGCCTTCACTTCTGCCTTTGCAGGAGCCTTATCTTCAGACTTGCCTGAATCGAAATGGACAGAAGGGGAGGGCTTGGGCGAGAAGGGTTTGCCGAACGGGCTCTTCTTCTCGGCAGGCTTTGCAAATGCACTCTGTGCAGGCTTAGCAGGTTCTGCCTTTGCTGCGGGAGCAACAGGAGCTGTGAAGGGAGACGGCTTTGCCTCAGGCTTCTTGGGCTCTGAAGGAGCTTCTGTCTTCTTGAATGCATCTACGCCTGATGCTACGGTACCGAAAGTCTTGATGCCTTCGTCCTTGGCATCCTTTGCTTCGGGCTTGCCGCCTGCGAACGGGCTTGTAGCTTTATCCTGTTCGGATGTTGCAAAATCAAGATCATTGCCCTTCTCGAAGATCTTATTGCCGGGAAGGTCCTTAGAATCCTTATTGTCTTTGCCAAAACTATTGAATTCCAGATCCTGCGGCTTGAATTCAGGTATATCATCAACACCTGCAGCCTTCTCGGGAGCCTTGTTCGCGGGAGCGAAAGCAGGCTTTACGGGTTCTGCGGGCTTATCCTTGGCTTCCGGCTTCTCGGGAGCTTTGCCGAAAGGAGCAAATGCCGGCTTCTCAGGTTCCTTGTTTACAGGAGCAAACGCAGGCTTTGCCGGTTCTTCCGGTTTTGCTTCAGCCTTAGTCTCGGGAACTTTCTCTTCGGGCTTAGCCGAGAAAGCGGGCTTCTCAGACTCAGGCTGAGGGGCGAGAGGCTTGAAGGCAGAGATGGAAGAATCGAATTCGAAGTTATCGAACTCATCCTTGAACTCATCTTCGAATCCGTCATCGTAATCATTGGACGGATAAGAATTCTGCTTCAGCTTGTCTGATACTGACCCTGCGGGGTCATTCGGTTTGAACTGAACAGCAAAGGAAGAATCGATAAAATCATCATTAGGATCCATTCCGCCGTTGGGACCAAAACCGTTCTTGTTCTCGTTTGGATCAAATTCCATATTTGTCTCCTCACAATTATAGATTGTAAATATAATATCACTAAATATTTTATTTAAAGCATTTTCTGTTCACAGAGAAGCATTTGTTATAAACTTGACATTATTCGGGGGTGATGTTATTATTCTTTGCGTTCTGAGGATAAGCTCGTGTGGCGAAATTGGCAGACGCAACGGACTTAAAATCCGTCGGAGTAAAATCCGTACCGGTTCAAGTCCGGTCACGAGCACCACATTTGATATCGCGGAGTGGAGCAGTTGGTAGCTTGCCGGGCTCATAACCCGGAGGTCGTGAGGTTCGAGTCCCACCTCCGCAACCAGTAAGAAAACAGTGGCAATTAGCCGCTGTTTTTTTGTTTTTTTATTTTTTTATGTATAATGAGTTGAAAACTTCTTATGCGGAGGTTGTTTTGTTATGTCAAATTCTTATGGTGATCCTAAGGCAGGACAGACGGATATAGTTAACCGTCTTGTCCGTATTGTCATACTGGTCATCGTATCTTTCCTTATATCCATTGCCGCAGTCTCTTTTGCTGTTCACCACATGAGACTGCAGTTCGAGGGAGAATTCAAGAGGATATCTGATTCCAAGGTCGAGCAGGTATGCGACATCGTCAAGAGGACCATTAACGGTGATGATATCTCCGCTGATTCCGGCGCTGCCGCTCAGAAATACGCCACTGTATTCAATCTCATGCTCGCTGATACCTCCACGGAGAACCTCTCTCAGGAGAGCTATGCTCTGTATGCCTATAAGGACGGCCAGCTGTCAGTCCTGCTCTATAACGGTGCTTCCAGCGAGAAGGATTTTGCCGTAGCAGGCAGGAAAGTATCCGAATGGCTTGACGGAAGCTTCCAGAATACCGTCGTAGGCGGATCTAATTTCGAGAGTATCATCGTCCCCATTACCGACAGTACGGGTATGTGCGTGGGCGTTTTCGAGTACAAGGTATCGTATGACGGCCTGTATGAGATCGGCAACACACTGGAGTCGAGGATACTCCTTGCCGTAATAATCGCTGTTGTTGCAGGCGTTGTCCTGTTCATCGTTCAGGAGATCTTCGTCAAGATCATGCGCAGCAAGCAGGGTGACAAGGGCAGAGGAGAGTCTGCTAGGAGCAGGGACAAGAGGATAACATCCACTACGATAGGTTACTGCTTTGCTATAGTCCTCATAGTCCTTCTCGTAATGTCATCGCAGCTGTCTTCCGTCTATGTTAAGGCGCTTGAGAGCGAGCGTGCCGATTCCATGGAGAAGTGTGCGCTGTCTTCAGCCATCGCGCTCAGCTATTCTCCGATCGTTGAGAACATGAGCTATCCGCTGCCCGTATATTCCTACGGTACGGATAAGAACTATACTTTCAATATCTATACGATGGCCGGCGATTCGTTCCTGAGGCTCTATACGTCTCAGACAGGCGGAACGACCGATCAGTACTATCTGTCCGGCGCAGGCGACCAGTATGTAAACTGTTTCGTCGAGCAGCAGGTAGCGTTCACTTCGCGTAAAGAGGGTAACGACAGCTATGTTACCGCCATTGCGCCCATCATATCATCGGAGAATACCGTTGCGGGCATACTCGAGGTAATGATGCCCCGTGAGGATTTTGAATCCACGGTCAACGGCATGTCGCTTTCATGGATATTCACGATCTTCTCGATCGCGATCTCGATGGGCATCATCGTGTTCGAGCTGAACCTGTTCATATCGACGCTTTCCAGAGGCATATCCGGCAATGCTCCGGTCATCGTAATGTACGGCGAGAATGCCATAAGGTTCCTGTCGTTCTTCATGTCGCTGGGCTCCATAATGATCCCGATAACTTATGCCGACTTCTACAAACAGACGCTGGATTATCTGCCGCAGCCTGCGATACAGGCTTTCATCGCGGTATCCTGCCTGCTGTTTGCCTTCGGATTCTTCGGCCTGTCGAGCTTCAGGCTCTATATCAAGTCCAAGCTTACCAGCAAGATCGCCATCATCAGCATTACTGCATTCGGATACTTCCTGGCTCTCGTTACGGGCATCGTAAGCAATCCGTACGTCGCGATCGCTCTGACTCTTCCCATGGGATTCTGCTTCGGTATGCCTTTCAGCTACATGAGAGACTACAGGATCAATGCGGGAAGACTCGGCTACAAGGACTTCAGCGACAGGACTATCCACAACATCCAGAGCGCTGCATGCTTCATGGGTGTATCCGTAGGTACTGTCATTGCAGGTATCTGCTATGAGAGATTCGGACTTCTCATCGTATCCGTAATAAGCGGTGCGGTCCTCATTCTCTCGGCATTCGGCATGATCTACTTCATCCAGAACAACAATCCGGTAAGAGAGGCACCTCTGAGCATCAGCGGATGGCTTCAGATCGCTACTGACAGGGATGCGGGCAAGTTCCTGAATTCTTCGTTCCTCATCCTCGGCATGGCTGTGTCATTCCTTCTGGTGTTCGTTCCGAATTATCTTGAGAAGGTCGGTATCTCGCTTGCCACGAGCTCGTTCTATTTCCTTATCTGCGGCCTCTTCGCCTGCGTGATCACGGGATTCGTCAAGAACAGATACAGCAATGTACTGACTTCAAGGGTAAGAGTGATAATCGAGGGTGCTGCGGTACTTATCGGCATACTGATATTTGCCCTTATGCCTTCTGCCAAGATCCTCATCGTAACAGTATCACTGTTCGGTATCGCACTCGGTATACATGACTTCTATTACATCTATGTCCTGTATCTCATCTGCGGTAAGAAGTATAAGGCTAACCTCAGGAAGTGCGCCGAGTATTCTTTCTACTTCGGCTTCGGAATCCTGATCCCCGTAAGCATGGTATCCTTCATGATCGGCGATGTCAGGATCGTATTCCTGATCGCGACTGTCATACTGGCCCTTCTGGCTTTCATCTATCCGATATCTGCCATCTCCGGCCAGATCGATGAGAGAGATACAAGCCTCAAGGCTTCCAAGAAGAATAAGAGAGTTGATCCCGCTACAATGGCTCCTGTTCAAAATGCAGGCGGAGTTCCCGGATCGGCCGAGCTTCCGGCTCAGGCTGCTCCCGCACCTTCCATGCCTCAGGAACCTGTACCTGTATCTGCTGAAGACTTCTATGCCAACAGACCTGTTCAGGGTCCTGACATGCAGCAGGCGCCTGTCGCACCTGATCCCACAGCATTCCTGAACAGCGAAGTTCCGGGCTCTTATGCACCGGAAGGCGACGACAACGGAAACGGAGGTGATTACAATGGCTGATGATCTGTGGAATGCCCAGCTCACCCGTGAGAACTTCAAGGACTTCTATATGTCGACCGTTGTAATGGTCTATCCCTCTGTGTATAAGATCACAAAGGAAGCGACCAGATGTGAGAATGCCATAGTAAAGTCCTATCTCGATGTATATTCCAAGCGTGCGGCAATACCGGGCGATAAGGTTATATATGTTTTCGGCGACATCTTGCTCGAGAATGCGAAGCATATAGTGGAGGAGTATCCTCTTCCTGCCGACATGACTTATTCAGACAGGCTTCTGGATGAGTATACAAGGAACTCAATGCTCGAGAAGATTACTGCAAAGATCGATTCAAGGACCTTCAAAATGGCCGAGTTCATCTCGACAGACGTAAAGAAGACCGGCATGACGATGGTTACCCGCAAGAAGAATGATATTTTCGCGGTGACACCCCTTCTCGTGCTCGAGATAATAGTTCTGTCCGTCATCATCTGGATGGTAAGCTATGCGGCTGTTACGGTGCCTTATACGAAGGATGTCCTTATCAATGAGAAGGGTATCTTCGAGAATTCATCGGTACAGGAACAGTTCATATCTGCCATGGGCTATTTCCCGCTGAACGTCAAGTTTGTCGAGCAGACACCGGGCGAAGAGGGCGGAGAAACAGTACCTGAAGGCGGTGAGACTGAAGCCGCACAGCCTGAGGCGCAGATAGCTGCAAGCCTTGCCGAGACCACGGAACCTGAGATCTCTGCTACCAGCGGCTGATACTGAACCCTGAAGGTTACTTTTTACCCTTATCCGGATCGAAATTCGCCAGCGGATTGCTCTCGATGGCACTCTGCAGCTGGCTCTCGTCTACATGCGTGTAGATCTGCGTAGTCGATACGCTCTGATGTCCGAGGATCATCTGAAGGTTACGAATATCCACCTGACCGTATTTGTACATCAGCGTGGCAGCAGTATGCCTGAGCTTATGCACCGAATACACCCTGGTATCGATCCCTGCCTCGGCAAGGAGCCTCTTGATGGTTATTTGGATCATATCGTCGGATATCCTGGTGCCTCTCTTGGAGATGAACAGCGCTTTGGCAGCTTCCGGCTTGATCTTCATGGTAGCGCGCTTCTCCATCCAGTCACTGATGGCAGTAAGACATGCTTCATTAAGGTATATGGTGCGCTCCTTGTTGCCCTTACCGATTACGGTCAGAGTCGTATCGTGGATATCGTCGGTATCGATGCCCCGGAGTTCTGCCAGACGCATACCGCAGTTAAGGAACAGCGTCAGCATGCAGTAATCACGCTCGTTCGAATCATGAGGGGAGTTGTACGCTGTCTCCAGCAGTTCCCGGCTCTGATCGAGTGTAAGATACTTGGGCAGACGCTTGCCTATCTTGGGTGACTCAAGGTCATATGCGGGGTTCTGGTCTATCAGGTGCTTCTTATTATACAGATACTTGAAAAAGCTCCTCAGGGAAGCAACATGTCTCGCGCGTGCGGCATTGGACTGCTTCCTGTTCCTCGACAGCCATATTATGAAGGCCAGAAGATCATCCGTGGTAACCTTGTTCAGCATGTCGATACCGACATGAGACACATCTATCTCCTCGAAAGGGGTATCCGCGGGAACAAGGCCGTGGTCCTGCATATAGAACCTTGCAAAACATATAATGTCATATGAATACTCCTTGACGGTAAGCTCGGATCTTCCGAGAGCCGCAAGCATGTAATTACTGTATTGATCCAGTATCGGGAAGGTTTGCAAGGTCTTCATCTCCGCATTGTTAATCTTGTTACATTTTATCATAGGGAAATGAACGTTTTTTGTACCTGATGCGCTTGTTATAAAAAAGTCATTGTGTTAGTATAGTGCACAGGTCATAGACAACTGTGCGCGGTACGCGGACAGAATAAGTTAAGAAAGTAGAGATTATTTGAAATGGAAAAGAAGCTGAGAGTCGGCGTAATTGGCGCTACAGGCTACGTAGGACAGCGTTTCGTAACGCTGCTTGAGAATCACCCCTGGTTTGAGTGTGTTGCGGTTTGCGCATCACCCAGATCTGCAGGCAAGACCTACGAGGAAGCATGCGGTTCCCGCTGGAAGCTTGATATTCCCATGCCGGAATACGTAAAGAACCTTGTCGTATACGGTACGGATAATATAGAAGAATACTGCAAGCAGATCGATTTTACTTTCTGCGCCGTTGATATGAAGAAGGACGAGATCAGGGCTCTTGAAGAGAAGATCGCCAAGCTCGAGACACCTGTCGTATCCAACAACTCTGCAAACAGATGGACAGAAGATGTTCCGATGATCATCCCTGAAGTAAACGCAGACCATGCAGGTCTTATCGAGGCACAGAGAAAGAGACTCGGTACTCAGAGAGGATTCATCGCAGTTAAGCCCAACTGCTCCATCCAGAGTTATGTTCCTGCTCTCACACCTTTCCTTAAGAACGGTATCAAGCAGATCTCAGTATGCACATATCAGGCAATCTCCGGTGCCGGTAAGACATTTGCAGACTGGCCTGAGATGGTCGGCAATGTAATCCCTTACATCGGAGGAGAAGAGGAGAAGTCCGAGAAGGAGCCTCTCAAGGTCTGGGGTAAGCTTGCAGGTGATCACATCGAGCTTGCAGCAAATCCCGTTATCTCCGCTCAGTGCTACAGAGTAGCTGTTCAGGAAGGACATACTGCCGCAGTAAGCGTATCCTTCGAGAACAAGCCTTCCATGGAAGAGATGATCGAAGTATGGAACAACTATGAGAGCGAAGCAGTTAAGCTCGGTCTGCCTTCAGCACCCAAGCACTTCCTGCAGTACATCGCAGAGGATAACCGTCCTCAGCCTAAGCTCGATGCAAACTTCGAGAACGGCATGGGCGTATCCGTAGCACGACTCAGAGAAGACAACATCTTCGACTACAAGTTCTGCTGCCTCTCACACAATACTTTAAGAGGCGCTGCCGGCGGCGGAATGCTCTCTGCAGAGCTTCTGACAGCCAAGGGTTACATTACTGCAAAGTAATTTATAAATGGGCGGGAAAGTCATTCGGAATAAGTAAAATTTCCGCTTGACTAACCCGCCCTTTATATTTATACTAATCAAGCGCTTTGAGAAAAGCACCGCAAGTGTAACGTGGGCCTTTAGCTCAGTTGGTCAGAGCATCCGGCTCATAACCGGCGGGTCCTGGGTTCGAGTCCCCGAAGGCCCACCAACTTACACTGACAATCTATAACATGGGAAGATTCCCGAGCGGCCAAAGGGAACAGACTGTAAATCTGTCGTCTTCGACTTCGGTGGTTCGAATCCACCTCTTCCCACCAAATAGGAGTTTCCTTTACGGTGACTCCTTATTTTTTTGCTTGAAAGTCTTGTGGGACAAGGGATTCAGAGGTTTTGACTTTCCTCTTGATCTCGTTGTTGATAGCTTCAGAGATCCTGTCTAACCGGTGATTGAGCTTTTTGTAATCGAATGGTTTTCCGCTGTCAGCAAGGAATTACATATTGATAACTATTCAAATAAAACTATCAAATAAATGGTACAAATGGGTGATTGTAGATTTTTGCATGAATTATATTCTATTTATAAGAGTATAAGGAGGCGTATTCATATGAGATCGCAGACTAGTTGTATTAAGTTCATAGCAGCTGTTATTGTTTGTGTTTGTTTTATCGCATTGATCCCGCTTATCACGGTAAATGCGGCTACAATAACCTATACTTCGGGCTCCAATGCTCCGGTTACTGATCCCGCTTTTATGGGCGCGCCGCAGAATACTAAAGAGTATCCGGTTGTGATCAATCTGTGGTCACGAGATAAAAATGATAACACTATATATCCACAAGGCACCGGCGGTACTGCTTCACTTAGCACAAAAACGCTCAAGCCCGGTCAGTCAATAACTATAACCGTTACACCTGATACCGGTTATACGGTCGATCATATTGGTATTGGAGACGGAGCTCAGGGTTTTGGAGTGGATGTCTATGGTTCAACTACTGCTACATATACTCTCCCGGATTGGGCTAACCCCTGTAACGGTGTAATTCAAGTTGATATAGTACTGAATGCTCCCGTTTATCTCTCAACTAATAAGATATCTTTTATTGGCAATGGCTCTTATGGTTATACATATGCGGCTATTACCGGCTCTTATATTCCCGTTATGGAATATCCGGATTATTATTCAGTACCTGCCGGAATGCATTTTGCGGGTTGGTATCTGACCGATGGTAATGTAACTGATAAAGATATCCACCAAGGTGCAATTAAGTATTATTCATATAAAGTAGAAGGAGATGCCGTATTCACGGCGTACTTTAAGCCTTGGATCACAGGATGGACGGATACCGGAGCAGGAGGAGTAGAAGAGAACGGAGTTGGCGATCTGATAAGATACATGCCGGAAACTAACGCGCAGCTTGATGAAGTTCCCGGTTCTGAAGTTACTCTCGAGATATATCTTGAAGACGGTTATGTCTTTGATAATAATGGCTTGGTTGAGGTCATCGGTTCCGATGGATCTACAGTTCTTGCTTCTGCTTATATGACCAAATACGGTGTCAATTCTTATCGCGGCACGTTTACCATGCCAAGCGAAGATGTAAGCCTTAAATTTGCTACGACTTCTGCAAATAAGACGGTTACATTCAATTCCAATGGCGGAAGCGCAGTAGCAACACAGACAGTTGCTCACGGAAGCAAAGCGACAAAACCTGCAGATCCCACCAAGGATGGCTACACGTTTGAAGGCTGGTATTCGAACTCAGCATGCACTACGGCATATGATTTCAATTCTGCAGTAACAACAGATCTCACACTCTATGCTAAGTGGACTGCAGTTGTAACTGCACCCAAGCTCACAACAGGTATCGCACATGTCCAGGATATCGGCGATGTCAGTGTAGCGGTTGGCTCTGACGGAGTGCTCACTATCGGTACAACTGGTATGGGTAAGAGGCTCGAGCAGATCACGATCAACTTCGAGAACAATACACCTTACTCGGGAACACTGCAGTACAGAGTACATGTCCAGAACATCGGCTGGATGGAATGGACAGATGCAGGCCAGAAGTGTGGTACAGAAGGTCAATCTTTACGTATCGAGGCTATCGAGATCAGATTTACAGGTGAGCTCGCAGACTATTACTCAGTAGAGTACTGTGTGCATATCCAGGACTACGGTGATATGCAGGGCTGGGTAAAGGACGGAGCACTTGCAGGAACAACAGGCGAGTCCAAGAGGATAGAAGAACTCAAGATAAGGATCGTACCTAAGAACTCCGGTTCTTCAATGTCAGTAAAGTACAGAGTACACGTACAGGATTACGGCTGGGAGAAGTCATATGCTTCCAATGGTGCTATGTCAGGTACATCAGGTGAATCCAAGAGACTTGAAGGTATCGAACTGTTCCTGTCCGGCACACAGTATTCCGGCGGAATCAAGTACAAGACTCATGTACAGGATTACGGCTGGCAGGGCTGGAGCTATGACGGCGAGATGAGCGGAACGCAGGGTGAAGCCAAGAGACTCGAGGGAATCTGCATCGAGCTCTACGGTGAGATAGCAGACTACTACGATATCTACTACAGAGTCCATGCACAGGACATCGGCTGGATGGCTTGGGCAAAGAACGGCGAGTGTGCAGGCACGGCAGGAAGATCTGCAAGACTCGAAGGAATCCAGATCGTACTTGTTCCCAAGGGAGATCCTGCTCCGGGTGCAACATACGAAGGTATTACGGCTGTGACTGATCAGGCGTTCGTTGAAGGATTCTAAATGTTATGCGGGGAGTTTTTGATGTATAAGAGATTAAGAAAAGCTATTATAACCGTTATTGTAGCAGCATTGATTGTGACAGTTTTGCCCGTTATGAGTCTGAACATAAATGCAGCTGGCAATATATATAATTCAACCTGGAAAGAATACAGTCTTGGCCCTGGCAACAAAGGTTATTATTTAGAGCCTTCGGGTGATGGAAAGTATCCTGCTCTGATTTTTGTGCATGGGTCCGGTGGAATATCTGGTATACCCAAAGACACTCTAAGAAACCTCGTGGAGTATTGGACTGCGATGGGGTATATGGATGAGATGGTTATTATCATCCCTAGCATAGAACAGGGCTCTTACTCGCTCGAACACGAAGCGTTCAGGGATTGGGCACAGAATAAAAGTGGTCTTCTCGGTAAAAAGATAAAGAACGGAACATTCAGCTCAAAGATTGATACAAGTGCTGAGATCAGTGTTACCGGTTACTCGATGGGCGGTTGTGCAGCTTTAGGCGCGGGGATTGCATATAAGGAATACTACACTCAAGTGGGAGGCTTCAGTTCATCATTCTTTTTGTATTCTGAAGGTGATGAGGGAACCTGGTTTAAGAATTGGTATGAGACACCTGCGGAACTGACTTTTGCTGATGGTGCTGAAGTATTTATCTCTTATGGTAAAGGCGAGGTCGACTCAAACGGTGCAAACATATTTAAGAACTCATCCAACAGATATTACACAAGAATGAAAACAAACAATAACTCCAGTGTAAGTGTCTCGTTGCGTCCCTTCGATTCATACTATGGCACTCATGCTTGGAAACTGTTTTCAGCCGAATTGTTTGCATATTTGTATTTGCAAAAGAATGGTGTAATGCCAAGCGATGAAATAATAAAATCAGCAATCAATCCACCGTCTATCTGTACAGTAAGTTTCAATGCAAATGGTCATGGCGCTGCTCCGGAAGCACAGTCATTGTATAGTGGTGACAAGGCTACAAAGCCGACCGATCCTACAGCATCTGGCTACACCTTCGACGGCTGGTATACGAATTCAGATTGCACTACGGCGTATAGCTTTGACACTGCAGTAACAGCAAATATCACGCTCTACGCAAAATGGACAGTTGTAAGTTCAGGCTCTGGATCCGGATCAGGTTCTGGTTCAGGTTCTATAACTACACCTGCACCTACAACCCCGGCGCCTGCTACACCGGCAACAACGACTCCTGCTACTGAAGCAATCGAGACACCTAAGCTCACAACAGGTATCGCTCATGTCCAGGATATAGGTGATGTCAGTGTAGCGGTTGGCTCTGACGGAGTGCTCACTATCGGTACGACTGGTATGGGTAAGAGACTCGAGCAGATCACGATCAACTTCGAGAACAATACACCTTACTCGGGAACACTGCAGTACAGAGTACATGTCCAGAACATCGGCTGGATGGAATGGACAGATGCAGGCCAGAAG
>JAEEGK010010384.1_pt1 | contig 21489 bp, 13 predicted proteins | sample 8958771 | NCBI WGS metagenome assembly JAEEGK01 (sample SAMN16246547, study PRJNA631951) | gut metagenome | biome: gut microbiome; feature: rumen; material: SC-attached | host: Bos | place: Iran: Karaj | collected 2018-10 | reverse complement strand
GTAAACAAGGGTATTCAGCCAGTTCTGGACGCTGTTATGCGCTATCTTCCTGCTCCAAATGAAGTTAAGAACGTTGCTCTCGACCTCGACAACAACGAAGCAGAAGTTGAACTCGTTTCTGACGAAACAAAGCCTTGTGTTGCTCTTGCATTCAAGCTTGATGACGGTCAGTACGGTCAGCTTACATATACCCGTGTTTATCAGGGAAAAATTAAGAAGGGTGATGAGCTTTACAACACTCGTTCACGCAAGAAGTTCAAGGTTGGACGTCTTGTTCGTATGAATGCTGCTCAGATGGAAGATATTAACGAAGGATGTGCCGGTGATATAGTTGCATTGTTCGGTGTAGACTGTGCTTCTGGTGATACATTCGTAACACCTGGAATCAACTTATCTATGGCTTCAATGTACGTTCCAGAGCCTGTAATTTCTCTTTCTATTGAACCAAAAGACAAACAGGCAGCTATTCAGATGTCTAAAGCTCTTAACCGCTTTACAAAAGAAGACCCAACATTCCAGACATATACAGATCCAGAATCTGGTGAAACAATCATTAAGGGTATGGGTGAGCTTCACCTTGCTGTTTACGTTGAACGAATGAAACGTGAATACAAATGCGAAGTTGTAACAGGTGCTCCACAGGTTGCTTACCGTGAATCTATTACAGCTCAGGGCGACTTCAACTACACTCACAAGAAACAGACTGGTGGTTCTGGTCAGTATGGTCGTGTAGCTGGATTTATGGAGCCTTTGGCAGACAAAGACTACGAGTTTGTAGATATGATTAAGGGTGGTGCTATTCCTAACGAATACATTCCATCTTGCGATAAGGGCTTCCAGAAGGCTATGAAAGAAGGTACTTTGATTGGTGCTCCAATCGTTGGTGTAAAAATCACTATCAACGATGGTCAGTATCACCCAGTAGACTCTTCTGATATCGCCTTCCAGACTGCTGCAATCGGTGCTTTCCGCGAAGGTTATGCAAAGGCTAAGCCTGTAATTCTTGAACCAATCATGAAAGTTCAGATGACTGCACCAACTGAGTATCAGGGTAATCTTTTTGGTTTGATAAATCAGCGACGTGGGGTTATAATTGATTCAACAGATGAAAATAATACTTCAACTGTAAACTCTGAAATTCCACTTTCAGAAATGTTCGGTTTCTCAACTATCCTCCGTTCTTCAACTCAGGGTAAGGGAGAATTTACAATGGAATTCCTTAAATACGGTAAAGTTCCAAATGCCGTATCTGATGAATTACAGGCTAAATATAAAGCAGAAAAAGCAGCCGCTGCAAAATAATGACAAACAGTAGCAGGCATTTTGTTTTACATTTTGCCTCTACTGATTTTTAGGAGAAATTAGTATGGAAAAGAAAGATTTACTTGAGTATAGTCCTGTTCGTTATTTCGACAAAGCTACTACTGCATCACTCAAAGCTGGAGAAATGGGTCTTGTTTCTGCAAAAAAAGGTCTCGGAAAAACTTCTGTACTTGTACAGTTTGCTCTTGATGAACTTTTGAAAGGCAAAACAGTTGTTCATGTTTCATTTGACCAGCACTCTTCAAACGTAATTTCCTGGTATACAAGCGTTATGGCTGAAATTGCTAAGAAAAAGAACCTCAGCAACCTCAGCGAAATCAGCGAAGATATAGTTCGTAACCGTATAATTTTGAACTTCAACCGCGAAACCTTCACTTTGCCAAAGGTTGTAAAAACACTTAAAGCATTAAAAGAAGGTGGACTTAATATTGATGCTATCATCGTTGATGGTCTTGATATTGATAAGCGTCCTATTGAAAACATTAAGTGCTTCAAGGATTACATTGTTGAAGAAAACATCACAGCCTGGTTCAGCCTTACAAACGAGTCTCCTCTTCTTGAAGAAACTCTCCCAGTTGAAAAGCTCGACTTATTCGCAAGTGTAACTCACATCTTCCCTAACGGCGGCAACATCTACCTCGGTGTCCTCAAAAACGGCGAAGGCAAAGTTCCACTCGACTCAAAAACTCTTTTGATGAGCAAATAAGCTGTCATTGTCGTGCCTGACACGACAATCTTCAACAAAACACAAAAGGCTGCCCTTTCGGACAGCCTTTTTCATTTAACAGCGGCAAACTATAAGTTTTGCTGCTGATCATCCTTCCACGGAAACAGGAAACTGCGTAATTTTCTCGGTCCCAGAGTTTCCCTGTCTTCATAAATCAGCTCTTCCCACGGAATCTGCCTTCTTTCCTTTTTCGTCTTCAATTCAGGATGCTCTTCAAGATAATCATATTTATAAAGTCTGATTCTGAGTGCATTCTGCTTTGCAATTGAAATGCCTCCAATAGAAGGAGTAAGACCAATCAGCAGTACAGAAAGAGCCACCATCACAAGATTATTGAGCGCCAGCAGAATAGAATACCCGGTATTATCAAAAAAGATGATAAAGCACTTTTTGAGCGTTTTTCCAAACTTATTGTGCATAGTACTTCGGAGCGGAATAAACCACTGCAAAGAAAGCACAATAAAAATATCAATCCAGAAAAGCATTGCACCAACAAGCAGCCCAAAAATCGACTGCTGCTGAATAAAATAGTAATTCAGACTGTAGCCCGAAATAAAAATTATCGCCGCCAGAAGAATTGCAAACAAAACAGCATCCTTTATAACACCCGGAACAGCCTTAAAAAAGTCCAGAATAGCAATTCCCTTAAAATCCGCAATTTTTGCCGCAATTTCACCATATGCAAACGCAATAATGCAAAGCACAATCAGCCCCAGCAGCAAAATCCCCATCTGAACACTGTAAAAAACTACATCCGTGATGTTTTCCGAACACTTATTCGTAAAAAACGAACTGAGCAGCACAATCCCCAGCCCCGTAAACAAAAACAGTATATTAGTGATAACCACAGAAAGCAAATTGTCCCACGCATCACAAAAGTTTTTCTTTAAAATAAATCCATACATAATGGTTTAATATAATTGTTATTTCCAATATCGGCAAGCCCTGGCGGTGACTTCTGCTGTATTAAAACATACATTTAATCTGTCACCGCCTGCAATTTTGTATTACAAAATTGCACATTCTATCATAAGCCACTTAATTTTAATCACCAAACGTGATAGTATAACCCCATGCAGGACGACGGCATCAATTCCAGCATTTCTATGATTTCTCACATTCATTCGGAGGCGGCGGCATTTCTGGTGCAGAAACTGACTGAGAAGGGCTTGCCGGAACTGGCTTCATCGCATGGGAACATTTTGTTTCAGCTTTCACAGAACCCGACAATGACTATGGGAGAACTTACCAAACGAATTAACCGCGATAAATCCACTACAACTGTCCTTGTCCGCAAACTCAAAAACGCAGGCCTCATCCAGGTGCTTTCCGACAAATCCGACAAACGCAACAAGCTTCTCGCCCTCACCGAAAAAGGCACCGAATACACCCAGCTCACCGCCGAAATCTCCCGCGAACTCATCCAAACCTTTTATAACGGCTTTTCTGCCGAAGAAAAGCACCAGTTCTTTGAGTTTCTGAAACGGATTGAAGGGAACTTTTAGTTGTCATTTTTCCCGAGAAATACTATATTTTAAACGTAAAGTTTATCGCACAGAATAATAGTTCCAATAGTAGTAATTGTGTTTCTTAGTATGTGCGGTTGTTATTTGTGTTATTCTAAAACTAAGTATTTTCTTTACCATAATTCAGGCTTGATGTTGGACTTGCGCTGAAAAATCTTATCACTTATGAGGAAAGGTATGGAAAATTCTCAAAACAAACTCAAACTTTTTGAAAACAAAAAAATTCGCTATGTATGGAATGCCGAAGAAGAAGAATGGTATTTTTCGGTGGTAGATATTGTGGAAGTTCTTACAGGAACAGATCGTCCAAGAAAATATTGGAATGATTTGAAGAAAAAGCTTTCTATGGAAGGAAGTGACTTATCCGCTTTTATCGGACAACTGAAAATGCCTTCTTCTGATGGAAAATATTATTCTACTGATGTCCTTTCTACGAAAAACATTCTCCGTTTAATTCAATCAATTCCATCTCCAAAGGCAGAACCGTTTAAAATGTGGCTGGCTCAAATAGGTAATGATAGGCTGGAAGAATATGCTGATCCTGAAAAAGCAATCACCAGAGGTGCAGATTATTATCGTGCTAAAGGTTATACAGATGGATGGAAAAATCGTGGTATTGAAAAAGAATCTGAGTTTGCCATTCTGACAAATGAACTGACAAAAGCTTGGAGTGGTCTTTCAGTTCGAGAATATAAAGAATTGAAAGGTTTGAAGAAAGAGAATCTAAGAGACAACATGACCAATTTGGAACTTGTATTAAACATGTTGGCAGAAGTCTCTACAACCGCAATATCTAAAGTAAAAGAACCCGAAACTTTCGGTGAAAATATCAATGTTGTAAAAGAAGGTGGCTCAGTTGCCAAAAATGCCCGAAATGATATCGAATCCCGAATTGGAAAAACAGTAATTTCTGAACTCAATGCAACTGATAAACCTGCCCTAGATATAAAGGATAAATAAATCTCTACTTTCCCGTGTGCAGTTTTTACATCTATCCAAGTGACCCAAGTTTTGTGTAAACAAAACTTGAAGCGAGCGCAAAACAATATATCATAAAGATAAAATTATCTGCGCTCGCTACTTGACTTTAGTTTTATATAAAACTATTCTTACAGTATGAAACACACACGACTTATTAAAACCATCGCTTGTGCAGGAATAATCCTTATGCTGGCAGGCTGCACAACAAAAGATGGCGAAAAAAAAGATTTGTCAGCAATCCCAGAGGCTATCGTTTCTTTCTTTAAGAAGGATGGCAAGGCTAAAAACAAAGACGACGGTAAACCCGCAAAAGACGATAAAGCTGTCAAAGACGACAAGAGTTCCAAAGATAAAGGAAAAACAGAAAAAAAGGCAACCGAAACCGATACTTCAAAAAAGAAGACCGAAACAAAGCCTTCATCATCAGATACAAAATCAACTGCTGAAGAAACTCACACAGGATCTTCAATTGCAGTCTTCGTACCTGGCATCATGGCAGACAGCCCAATCTACGCAATGCTCGCCGACGGTGTAAAAAATGCCGTAACCCAGTACAACTACGACAAAAAAGCCTCAGACAAAGCTGAGCTTTACATTCTTGAAGCTGGAACAAACCAGGCACAGTGGCCTACAAAACTCACTTCACTCGCCGCTACTAAAAAGTATGATGTAATCATTTCGTCTAACCCTTCCCTTCCAGAGCTTGTAAAACCAATCATCAAGCAGTATCCAAAACAGAAGTTCATTCTTATGGATGCCGAACTCGAAGGAAATCCGAACGTTTATACAATGCGCTACAACCAGTACGAGCAGGCATATCTCACCGGTTACATTGCCGGCCTTATGTCAAAAAATCACAAAGCCGCTTTGATTGCCGCTCAGGAATATCCTGTTATGAACGAAATCATCTATCCATATTTCGAAAAAGGATGTAAGGCTGCTTATGCTAAAACAGAAGTTGCAATCCGAATTGTTGGAAACTGGTACGATGCAAATAAAGGTGCCGTAATTGCTGACTCTCTCATAAACAACGGCTTTGATGTACTTCTTCCAATTTGCGGCGGCGCTTCTCAGGGCGTTATCAATTCTGCAAAAAACAAAGGCATTTACGTTACCTGGTTCGATAACAACGGATTTGAAAAAGCTCCTGGCACAATCATTTCAAGCACAACTCTCAAACAGAAGGAAATGGCTGATATTGTTACAGCAAACTATCTTGCCGGCATTCTCGAATGGGGTAAAGCCGATATGGTTGGCGTTGCAGACAAGTACGTTGCTTTTGTACAGGATGATCCAAACTACATCAGCACAGTCCCTGAAAAAATCCGAAAGAAGATGGCAAAGGTTGTTCACTCAATCGAAACCGGTAAACTCGACGTAACAAAATAGTTTTACAAAATCACAAAGGGCTGGAACTCAATCCAGTTCTTTGCGGGAACATTTTTCTTTTCTCAATTATTTTTTTAGACGCGTATGAATCTCGAACTGCAGAATATCTATGTCCATTTTTCTCACAAATCAATCCTTAACGGTATAAATATATTTTTTAAAGAGGGACAGATTCATGGCCTTCTCGGCGAAAACGGTGCCGGAAAATCTACAACAGCAAACATCATCAGCGGCGAACTAACTGATTATACAGGCTCTCTCCTGCTCGACGGCAGCAAAGCGTTTTTCTCTGATTCACGTGCCGCAATCAAAAATGGAATCTGTTATGTTCACCAGACGCCAATGCTCGCCAAAGAGATTTCCATAAAAGAAAACCTTGTTCTCGGCCTGAAAAATATTGATAAACAAAAGATTCTGGACCTTGCCGCCCTCTGGCTCAAAGACATCCCGCTTTCTACGCTTGTAAAAAATGTCGGTTCAGACACCCGCTTTTTTGTAGCCCTCACCGGGGCGCTTCTAAAAAATCCACGCTTCCTTATTCTTGATGAACCTTCCGCCCTTCTCGACGACTCTCAGCGCGATTTTCTTTTTACCAACATGCGCCAGCTTGCCAGGGATGGAATGAACATTCTCCTCATCACTCACAATCTTCAGGAAGCACTCAAATACTGCGACACAATCAGCGTTCTCGAAGACGGCCACATTGTTGAATCAGAGCAGTATCTTAAAAAAATGGAGATGATAAATAAAAGCGAGCTTGCCGCGCTGGAGGCAGTTCAAAAGCAGAGTGCAGTTAGTATTTCTGATGATGATACGCCTCAATCTTCACTTACACTTGAACTCAAAAATGTTACCTCCCGCCCTTCCGACAAACCCGCTCTTTTCGACATCAATTTTTATGTCCGCCAGAAAGAAATAGTTTTAATCCAGGGCCTACCCGAAGATGGTACCGGTACTCTCGAAGATTTACTCACAGGTTTTCAGCCTCACCACACAGAAGGCGAAGTTGTTTTCTCTGATGATGATGACGTAATCTACAGCTGCAACTTAAAGGCAAAAAAGCTCACAGCAAAGACATTGCGCCACTCCATCATCCTCAAAAACGGAAAGCCCCTAAAAACCGGCATTATCCCGACCAACAGAAAAAGCCGTGGTGCCGCAGCCGGAATCTCCATCAGCGATATGATTCTCACCGGCCGTGAAAAAGTTGAAAAGTCCACCGTCCAAACCATCATAGACGCCGCAAAAGTCAACATCACACCAAACGAAAAGGTGCGTAACCTTTCCGGCGGCATGCTCCAGCGCCTCATCTTAAACCGCGAACTTTTCGGTACCCCTGAACTGCTCATCCTCTGCCACCCGCTCCAGGGCCTCGATTTCAACTCCAGCAACGAAACCTGCGACATCATAGAAAAAGCCGCCTCTAACGGAGCCATGGTACTTGTAATTACCTCCAACGGTTACCTCAGAAAAATTGCCACCCGCACCTACCGTCTCACCGGCGGCCACCTTGAACAGGAACAGCCTGACTGCGAACCTGCCAGTGCCATCACTAGTTCCAACACCACCGGCACCACAGTATCACAACCTTCTCTGGAGGCCTGCGTATGATTTTCTACAGCATCGGAATAATCTTAGCACTTACCGCCCTCTACATGACCGCCGGCACCGGAAACGCAATCTGTCTCAAAAGCGGAAAGTTCAATCTTGGCGGCGAAGGCCAGATCTACGCAGGCGGCTTTGTCTGTGCAGTTCTTCTTGATTCATTCGGCAGACACGGAGTTCCAGCCTTTTTTGCAATCACACTCGCCTTTCTTGCAGCTGCACTCATTTCTACCTTACTCGTGCTCATCTCCACCCTGCTGGAAAAAAAGCGAGGCGCAAACTTCCTTCTCACTTCATTCATAGTTTCATCCGCAATCATCCCGCTTATAGACGGCTTAATCGCAGGTCCTTTCAAAGGTGATGGAGGCAACCTCATCGCTACAAACTACATAATCGAAAATTACCGCTTTGCTTCTATATTACCGCCATCATCGTTATCACTTTATTTTTTCGTCGCAATCATTTTGTGCATCGCTGGCGGTCTTTTCATTTACCGCACAACCTTCGGAAAACAAATCTGCATCTACGGTCAGGCAAAAGAGTTCGCCCTTTACACCGGTCTTTCAGAAAATGCAATCTTATATTCAGCTACAGCTGCTTCGGGTGCCTTAAACGGAATCACCGGAGCCGCCGCCATTATGAGCACTTACTTTTTCTGCTCCCCGGGCTTCTACGCAGGGATGGGCTGGAACGCACTTGCAGTCGCAATGATTGCCCGCCTAAATCCGTTTTTTGTAATTCCTTCAAGCATATTCCTCGCAACGCTCACCACCGCTGCCGACCAATATGCCCTTTTCCATAATTTTGATTTTGACATCAGCGGTCTGATCCAGGCCGTAATTATTTTTGTAATCGCGTTCCCTCTAGTGCTGCCGAAGAAATCAAGTGGTAAAAAAGCTGTCACACTCCAATTAAAATCCCACGGAGGCAAAAAATGATACTGAACTTCCTTTCATTTTCCTGCCCGCTCCTTCTCGCCTCCACCGGCGCACTTTTCAGCGAATACACCGGAACGCTCGCACTTTTCCTGGAAGGCTTTATCAGCTTCTCCGGCTTCCTCACTTTTTACTTTACCGTTCTCACCGGATCTGTTGCCGCAGGCCTTTCCCTAGGAATGATGACGGGCTTACTCCTCGTTCTTCTTCTTGCCTGGATTACAGAAAAGTTCCACGCAAATCAATTTATTGCCGCCCTCGGAATGAACCTGTTTTTCTCTTCAATCATTTCCTGTATCTCAAGCTTTGCATTTAAAACCCGTGGTGTTCTTACTTCTCCAGCTTTTATGTTTGACGTAACTAACATCGAAATCATTTCTATCATAATCACAGTAATTCTCATAGCCGCTGCAATCTTCGTTTTGATTTTTACTCAGCCCGGTATTTACTTCAGAATCACCGGCACCTCATCAGATGTACTCAAAGTTAAAGGTGTAGACCCAAGCGGTTACCGAATCGCAGCCTGGGTTGTATCTGCATTTTTCGCATTTGCTGCAGGCTCACTTCTCACTCTCAGAATCTCTTCGTTTGTACCAAATATTTCAAGCGGCAAAGGATGGATGGCTCTGGCAGCAGTCTTCCTCGGCAAAAAGAAACCGTGGAAAATCTGCCTTTATGTTCTTCTTTTCTGCGCCGGTGATTTTATTGCCGCCAACATCCAGAATTACATCCCTGCAATTCCAAGCTCAATTCTTCTTTCATTCCCGTACATAATTGCAGTAATGCTTTCCTGTATAAAATAAGCTGATTAAAGATTCAGGCTTATAAAACTATCCAACATATTCTTCAACAATACTCAAAACAGGTTCTAAATAAGTTGGTCCAAAAAGATTCAGGTGATTCAGCAGCTGATAAAGATTATACAGATCCCTTCGGTTTTCATACCCCGGTTCAAGCGGATTTGCTTCACGGTATGCCTCGTAAAATCTTTCAGGGAAACCACCGAACAACTCTGTCATTGCAAGGTCTACTTCTGCGTGCCCTATATAAACAGCCGGGTCAATCAACATTGCCTTACCTTCAGGTCCGCACATTACATTTCCATTCCAAAGGTCTCCATGGAGTAAGCTTGGACTAACAGGCTCAATCAAAAAGTCTTCCAGATGATCAAGAAGCTTTGTAATCTGCGTACGGTTACTTTCTCTAAAATATGAATCCGCAGCCTTAAACTGTAGCGCAAGTCTGTAATCACGGAAAAACGTAATCCATTTTTCAGCCAGAGTATTATCCTGTGGACGCGCACCAATAAAATTATTCTGGAAAAATCCAAACTTACCGGTTACACTACCCGCAGCTACCTCATCATCCTTTGCCGCAATTTTCATTATCTTTTTCGTATCTGCCTTATGAAGAGCCGCAAGCTCCTGAGCAAAAACTTCCCAATAATCAGCGCGCGGTTTTGCACTCTTAATAAATTTTAAAAGCAGAAAGCTGTATCCAACTTCTTCGCCATCATCAGTTCCCGTACAAAGAATCTCCGGTGTTTTGATTGTACCTGTCGCTTCAATTGCAGAAAGCCCCGCTGCCTCGGCTGTAAAAAAATCAGCATTAGATTTTGCATTTGCTTTCATAAAGATGCGGTCACCTGTATTCAGCGTGAGCCCATAAGCCTTATTTATATCGCCGCCGGAAAGACGGTCTGTTCGTGTAATTGCTACTGAGTTTCCAAACATCGAAACCAGTGCCTGCGCCAGTGAAGTATAATTTTGTGGAAGTGTAATATTCATGCTATTATGTTATCAAGATTTTTATGGAAGGTCGAGTTAGTAATCCAACTGCCCGTTGATTTTTTCTCAAAAATAAATTGTTAGGAATATGTACAATAATCTGATATATTAAAAACATCCTTAGTGCGCACAAGGAAATCTTTTATACGAGGTTTTATAAAATGTCTTTAGGAAACAACATCAAACAATTCAGAAAGGAACTGGGAATTACTCAGGAAGAACTGGCAGCTCGTCTTTTTGTAACAAGTCAGGCTGTAAGCAAATGGGAAAGCGGAGCTGGTCTCCCGGATACCGCACAGATTGTTCCGCTTGCAAAAGCTTTGAACTCAACACCAGACGCACTATTTGGATTTAATTCAACCGAATACGATTCTGAATACGCCAACAAAGTCTGCTTCGAAGCAAATCAAATCCGCGACCAGAAGGATGTATCAAAAGGTTCAGTAGAAGCTGTAGATTTCCTTGAAACAAAATGTCAGGAAAATCTTTTCAACTATGGAATCCTTACACGCTATGTTCAGGCTGTTGCACACATGAGCCGTTTCGTAGATTGTGCCGGACTTTTTGCTGGAGAAGATGATAACGCAAAATGGACTTCTTATGTAAAAACAGCTGAGTTCAGAGCCCAGCAGGTTATCCGCTATTCTGGTGATAAAGAGCTTGCCGAAAAATGTCACTACGCTCTCTGCTGGATTTACTGGCACGAAAAGAATTATGACAAAGGCCGTGAGCACCTTGGAGCTTTACCGTCAATCAGCAGCAACATGCTTCGTGAAACTCTTTCTTCTTACTACGCTTATGTTGAAGATGGAATGGATGCCTTGAGAGATTCTGTACGTGAAAACTATCAGAACTTTGTTCGTGCAATCAACAAGCAGTTTGTTTATTCTGCCGAACAGTTTATGTGGGAAGGAACACTTGAAGAAGTTGAAGCTAACTGCCACTGGGCTCTCTCTGTAATGGATAAGTTTATGGAAAACGAAAAGATGCGTGCTTACTGTCAGGGCTTCTACCGCGACACCGCAAAATATCTTATTGCCGCTTACCTCCGAAACAACCAGCCGGAAAAAGCTGCAGCCGAATGGAAATCTCTCGTCCAGAAAATTGATGATTACGTAACTTTCTGCGACAAAGTAAACACCCAGGACAAATCTCAACTCTTAAAGGATTTTGGCGAAAAAGGAACTGAAAACATGCTCCACTATAATCGCGCCTTTGCCGATTCCAAAATCGTCTTTATGCTCGACCAGCTAAAGAGCTGGTGTAATGGAGAAGTTTTTGCCAGGTTTAAGTCGCTGATTCAATAAGCTTGCAAAGCCTATTATTCCAAATCAACATCACCATCAGTACAAGTAACTTTTGTAGCAGTTATACCGTTCTTCCAGTTTGTTCCTTTTGTAAGCGTATTCCATTGAGCTGAAGTACCTGCATAAGACAAAGAGTTAAGCTTGCTTGAATTGTAGAACAGGTAATTTGCTATGCTTGTAACACTTGTACTGATTGTTACAGTCATATTACTGCTTGAACTTGTAGCTGTAATTCTTCCAAAAGGTGAATAACCATAATTGCTGCCTGTATTAGTTCCAAGACTGTAATTTCTTCCTATGTAAAGCTCTTCTATAGGACAGTCATAGAAAAGACCATATCCTAATCCAGTATTACTGGTAGCTTTATATCCTAATGAAAGAGTTTTCTCTCCATCTTCAATTATCACCTTCTTCAAGCCAGTACATCCAGTAAACACACCGTTTTTAATATCCTCAACATTAGCAGGTATTGTTATTTCTGCAAGTGAAGAACAATCGTAGAATACACCAAAATTCATAATTGTTACACTATCTGGAATCACAAAGCTTGCAAGGTTTGAACAGCCATAGAATGCCCGACCTCCTATGCTTGTTATTTGTGCATCATGATCAATTGTAACAGAGGTAACTCCCGATGAATTATATAATAAATAGTCTGGTATTGCAGTAACATTTTCTCCTATCACTACCACCATATTAGTTGATTGATTTCTTGCAAATGGTGAATAACCGTAGTATTGTGCACTATTGCCGGTAGTCCAGGTTAGATTCCTTCCTATATGTAACTCCTCTATAGGACAATCGTAAAAAAGACCTTTGCCTGTAGAATTACTGCTGTAGGTATTATATCCAAGAGTAAGAGCTTCAGTTCCATCTGCAATAGTAACATTCTTTAATCCTGTACAACTGTAAAATGCACCGTTTCCTATGCTTGTTACGCTTGCAGGTATCGTAATTGCTTCAAGTTTTGAACATCCACTGAATGAATAAGCTCCTATACTGGTTACACCATTTGGTATTGTTAAGCTTGTAAGCTTTGAACAGCTGTTGAACGCATAAGTACCTATGCTTGTTATTTGTGCATCTTCATCAATCATAACCGATGTAATTCCAGAGGACAGATAGAACATATAGTCTTTTATGTCGGTCACATTTTCTCCGATTGTTACTGCCATGCCTGCAGATGAATTGTATGCAAATGGTGAATAGCCGTAATGGTTGCCGGTACAGGTACCAATACTGCAATCTCTTCCTATATAAAGTACTTCTATAGGGCAGTCATAGAAAAGTCCCTTACCTGTACCACTACTTTCATATTTATTATATCCAAGAGTAAGAAGTTCTGTTCCGTCTTCAATATTAACATTCTTCAATCCTGTACAACGGTTAAATGCACAGTATCCTATACTCGCTACGCTTGCAGGTATTGTAATTGCTCCAAGATTTTCACATCCTGCAAACGCATAACTTCCTATAGAAGTAACACTTTCAGGTAATGTTAAGCTTGTAAGATTTGAACAATTGTAAAATGCATAATCACCTATCCTTGTTAATTCTGAATCTTCATCAATCGTAACTGATATAACTCCAGATGAACCATAGAACATATAGTCTGATATAGCGGTTACATTTTCTCCGATTGTTACTGCCATGCCTGCAGATGAATTGTATGCAAATGGTGAATAGCCGTAATCACTGCCGGTATAGAAACTAAAAATGCAATCTCGTCCTATGTGAAGTTCTTCTATAGAGCAGTCATAGAAAAGTCCCTTTCCTGTACCACTCTTGGTATAGGTATTATATCCAAGATTAAGCGATGTCGCTCCGTCTTTTATAACAATATTCTTCAATCCTGTACAACCGTTAAAAGCAAAGTTTCCTATACTCGTTACGCTCGCTGGTATTTCAATTGCTCCAAGATTTTTACATCCATTAAATGTCGATGCTGCAATACTGGTTAATCCAGTGCTGTTCTCAAAAGAAAGATATATCTTTGCACCTGTAGAAGGAATTGCCTTAATTTTTGAAGCAAGCGTACTAAGTGTGCTGCTTGTAGCCCCGCTGAACGTCAAATAATATGTGCCGGTTTCTCCAGTTAAATCCAGAGAATCCAACTGTTCCGGTGTGATTACATTACCATTGAACCATTTAGCATATAGTGTAATATTTGACGGATTAATTCCAGAAATACTTGTAATTTCAGTACCTTCTTCAAAGGTTGAAGTTGTGTACCAGGCTTCAAACTTTCGCCATCCATTTTTAATATTTGAAGCAGCTGGAAGTGCAGTTCCATATCGTGAATAAGTTTCTGCAGGAGAAAAATCGTTTACCCAGTTTCCACCATTCAAAACATAAGTGATTGTATAAGTAGGATTTAATTCGTTAAGAATAATTTCTTTTGTACTATCAACATCTGCGGCAACATGAACAATCTCCGGGTAAGTATAATTTTCGTTGCGATATGCATTGTCACAATAGAAAGTTACCTTTAATCTCCATTCCCCTACCGGAATGTTATTAACAGAATAAACATAATGATTATCGCTTAATTCACTCTGTTTCTGCGAACCAGTAACTGTAGCTCCTGTTTCCCGATTTTCAAGCCAGGCTTTTACTGAACCTACCCCTGCATTCTGCGGCAAGGTAAAGCTTACAGAAACTGAACCTGTACTTCCGGTGCTTCCCGTAGACGCAAAGCTTACTGCAAAAGAAAGAATATTGTTTCCATTTACTATAGTATGATTTTCCAGTTTTCCTTCAAAAGAGCTTCCTCCAATTTTTGAAGTAAGAATAAAATCATACGTTCCAGTCTGCATTTCAAGCTCTGCATTTTGTAAAGCTTCGTAATTACTGTATGATGCAATAGTTGCAAACGTATCTGTTGTTGATGACTGTCTTGCCTTCAGAACAAAATCAGTCATATCTTCTGATTGAGGATTTGGCTCTATAGTTCTGCAGCTGAGAGAAAATCTTATTTTTGCTGCAGTTTCATTATAATCAGCAGTATTCTTACAGGAAAAGAACAGAGCTAAAAAAATCTGAACAAGTGTTATATATAGAATCTTAGATCTTTTCATTAGTTATTTCCTCCAACTGTTACGTTTATTGTAGATGAATAATATCTTCCGTTTTTGCTGGCTTCCAGATAGATGCTGTAAACACCTGCAGTCAAAGAGCTTGTTTCCAACTCCAGAGTGTTTCCTGTAACTGTTTGTGCAACATTATCTATGTACCATTGATAATTAGAATAATCTTCACTGGCAGTAAACGTTAGTGTTGTACCACTTTCTGTTTTCGTTACGCTTATATCTGAATAAGGCGCTACAGTAACTGTAAAACCAGTATTTTTCCATTTTGCATACAGAGTGACAACACCTGTACTTCCCGCAGGAATTGAAGTTACCTTAGCCCCGGAAAAATCTGGTGTTGCATACCAGCCTATAAAGCCGTAACCGGTTCGTGCTGGCTCAGCAAAAGTAATTGTACTGCTTTCTATTGTATAGCCTGCAGGATTAGAATTACTGTTTGTTCCGCCATTCAATACATAAGTAATACTGTATTCCTTTGGCTGATATTTTGCATAGAAATGTTTATTTCCAGTTTCTCCGTCGCCAACAGCTTCTACAGCATCTCCCGTAAAACTTGATGTTGTAAACCAGCCCATAAAGTCATAGCCATTTTTATTTGCCGCCGCCAGACTAATTTGATTACTTGCAACATTATAGCTTACAGGATTATTTGCAGAGTTTGTTCCGCCGTTTAATGTATATTCTATACTGTAAGTAACAATCTGCCATTTTGCATACAAAGTTCTATTACCAATGCTTTCTGCTGGGATTGAGGTAATTGCATCTCCTGAATAATCAGAAGTTCCATACCAGCCCTTAAAGTCATAACCTGTTCGTATTGGCTCAGCAAAAGTAATTGTACTGCTTTCTATTGTATAGACTGCAGGATTAGCCGTATTGTTTGTTCCGCCATTCAATTCATAAGTAATACTGTACTCAGCTAACTCCCATTTTGCATAAAGGGTAATTGCACCAGTTTCACCGCCAGCTATTGCTGTAACTTCAGTTTCATTATCATTAACTGTTTTATACCATCCGCTGAAAGTACAACCTTTTCTTGAAGGATTTTTCAGCGTAATTGTTGCATCAAGCATTGTATAACTTACAGGATTTTCTCTGTTGTTTGTTCCACCATTTAATTCATACGTAACCTGATAGTGTGCGATTTCCCATTTTGCATATACAGTTTTATTACCAGTAGTTCCTGAAAGATACCACCATAGTCTAGAATCTGTAAAATCCTCTGTTTCATACCAACCGGCAAACTCATAACCAGTTTTCTCCGGTTCAGTAAGCCAAACATTATCTTCTACAGTATAGCTTTCTTTATTCAAACTGTTATTTGTTCCGCCGTTAAGCACATACGTAACAGTGTATGTAATAATCTCCCACTTAGCATAGAACTTCTTATCTCCGTTTTCGCCTGCTGTAACTGAAGCAACTTTATTATCTGTACAAGCCTCATCTGTAAACCAGCCAAGGAACTTGCAACCATTTCTTACCGGTTCAGTCAGCTCAAAAGAATCTTCAATTGTGTACGAAGTTTTAGCAAGGTCTCCGTCACTAAAGCTTCCTGAATTCAACTCATAAGTTATCTTATAATTGATGATTTCCCATTTTGCGTACAGTTTTATGTTTCTCCAGTTAGTCCCTTTCTCAATTGTTTCAACACGCTCACTGCTAAGGTCTTCTCTCTCGTACCAGCCCGCGAATTTATAACCGGTTCGAGTTGGTTCAGTTAAAGTGATATCGCTTTCTATATTATATTTTGCAGGATTAGCTGTACTATTTGTTCCACCATTCAATTCATATTCAAGTGAATATTCTTCCACAATCCATTTTGCGTAAAGCTTTATTGCCTCAATTTTTCCACCAACAACAGTAGTAACAGCCTCGCCATTATAATCCTGTGTCGAATACCAGCCAACAAACTTATACCCGTCTTTTGAAGGAGCTTTTAGTGTGATTTCAGACTGTTCTATTGTATAACTATATGGATTATCTGCAGCATTTTTTCCACCATTTAATTCATATTCAATAGGATAAACCGTAAGCTCCCATTTTGCATAAAGCTCGGTATCGGAATAAATATAAGTTCCTTCTTCCACTTTTTTATTGCTTATTTTGTCAAACCAGCCAAGGAAGGTCATACCTTTTGAAGAAACAGGTGAAATCTGCTGTTCACGTATGTAATTACCTTCCTGAATAAAGAATGAAGATGGAAGGGATTCTTCTGTCTGATATTCTGAACTAAAGGAAACTGTACAGTATTTTGTTTTGCTCGGTGTAAATATTTCATTACTTTCAGCCTTAACTGACCAATAGTCAACTTCACCATCAGAAAGGTATGCTTCAAAAGCTTCATCTACCTCAACTGCTTTTTCTTCAGAATGATTGTTTCCACCATTTGTCATATAACTAAGAAGCATATCATCATCAGTATCAACTTGTTTTACTGTAGAAGTACCAGGAGAAACTGTATAAAGCATTACAGAACTTTTTGAAAGCTCCTTTGAAACCGTAGCTCCACTGAATGCAAGAAGGTATTGTTCATTCAAACCAAAAGTTGGTACAAGAAGAACCATACTTTCATCATCAGGAACAGAAAAAAAACGGCTGTTTCCATCAGGGAAGATAACAAAGCCATTCAAAGCAGAATTATTTTCCATTACACTTTTTGCTGAAATTGTAATAGGAATAAGACCTCTAAAGAAACGGAGAGGTATATAGTCAACCCATTCCTGGTCTTTAGACGAATCTCCATTTAAGTCTGGATTTATAATCCTGATATTTACACCGGTATCTACAAACGGCTCCGTAATATCACCATAAGTCAGTTTAACCTTTATAGGACCATATTTTGCATCCGGTAAGATTTTTGGAATTATATAAGAAAGTCGATTTGAAGTAGAATTATCATAAGGTTCAATTGTAAGATTTGAATCAGCTGAAGTAATCTCATATTTAGAGCTCGTACATTCATTTTCACTTATGTTTTCGAAATAAATTGACATTACATAAGTTTTTGTATAATTTCCGAAAAGATATCCATCATCTTTATATTCCTCTTCAATTATACCAGTAACCTTAAGATTGTACTGATTCTTATTTACAAGGGCTATTGTTCCCATGTAATCTCCGGAGTTTGCAATTTTTAATCCAGAGACTACAACAACCTCATTTCCATTTGTTATTGTTACAGTCTGTTCATCGTTTATTGTAGGTGCAGTAAGGACAATCTCACCTTTTTCATTACTTTCACCATCGCTATGAAAGTTTTTATATTTTGTTGATTTTCCAATTCCTTTGATTCCACTAACAGAGGTCGCAGCAGCTCTTCCTGCATTCTGGTTTGCAAATCCTACAATCTTAAGACTGTATTCAAGATTTGTTCCACCTTTTCTAAAATACGGTATGCTGTTATTTTTAATTACATCCTTTACTTCTTCTGATTCTTTCGTAAAGGTTCCAAGTGTTTCTACAGTAAGACTTGATGAATCTGCCTCAAGTATTCTATAAGGTGTACCGTTTTCAGAAACATAAGAGTCAAGCACCTCATACTCAGTACCGTTATCCATTCTTACCCAAGTTCCCCAGAAAAATGAATCAGAAAAAACGGCATTATTATTCTTCTCGTCCACTCGTATAGTAAAGCTTACAGATTTGTCTTTATAAGTAATTGTTATGAGAATAGAGTCCCCAACCACTGTAAGAGTACTACCGTCTTCTGGAGAAGAAGCCCATCCATCAACTACATCCTCTGTATTGTCGCTGTATTTTGCCTTTACCAAAAGACCACTCAAGTTAAGAGTATCACCTGCTTCGTATAAAACGTTGTATGGTTTATGGGCTATATAGATTTCTACAAGACTTTTGTTTTGCCCAGGATTATCTAGATTTTGTGGCCCAGTAGTTGCCGTATCACAACCAGTAAACCCTATAATAATGATAAAAAGAGAAAACAATATAATAGAAAACAATTGTTTTTTCATATAATCTCCTCAAAAATGGTTTTTTCCGCACAAATACATATTATAACATTTTTTTAATAAACGTGTAATTATTTCAAGAAAAATCATACAAAAAAAATGTCGGGACAAGCCCGACATTTAATTGAATCTATCTTATTTCACCTTTCCGTTCTTATACTTCTCAACCGTCAGCCATTTGCCGTCAGCCCCAATTTTTTTACCGTCAATTTCTACAAAACCATCGGTCGTGTGCAATTCCATTTCGGCAAACTTTTCAGGCTTAACGTAGCACAGTTCTTCATCCGGCACACCAAAACCTTCCGGCTCAAGCACAGTGCCAACCTCAAACTGAGGAGCAAAAATAACTTCGCAGGTATCTTTGTCGGTAGTCGGATCACTTGCAGCAAGAAGCATACCGTTACTTCGCACACCGCGGAAGTTTGCAGGCTTGAGATTGTAAACAAGTACAATGTTCTTGCCAAGGAGTTCTTCCGGTTTATAGAAGTTTACAATTGAACTAACAATCTGGCGAGTCTCTTCTTCACCACAATTCAAAGTCAAAATATAAAGGAAGCTTCCACCCGGATGCTGTTCAACCTTTTCAATCTTGCTAACCTTTAAGATTACGCGTCGACTGAATCTTTCAGCCAGTGGCAGCTTATCGATTTCTGCTGGAGTAAGCTTTTTGGTATTATCAGTCTGTTTTTTAAGCTGATCAGCAGAAACTGCCTGAACATTACTCAAAATCTTCTGCAATCTTTCTTTACCTATAATTCTAAAGAAGCTACCTAAACGTGGTCCCTGCTCCTTGTTAATAAGAACATTATAAAGTGCTGTGAACAAAAGCTTTGTATCAAGACCAAGAGCAGTTGCAACATCGTAAATTGCCTGCTGACAATCCTTATCAGTTTCAAAAGTATCAACCTTTGGAACAACTTCCTCAAGAACTTTCTTTACAGCCGCAGCCATTTCGGTAGACAAAGTAGCCTTACTTCCATCAGTGCGCAAAGCAAAGCAGAACTCAGGAGCACAATCCGGAGCAGAATGCTGAATCCAGAACCATGCACACGCAATTCTTCGGCGGAGACGTTCTTCCTGTTCAGGCTTTACATCTCCAAGAGCCTTAATAACTGCATCAATATCACCAGAATAAATCTGAAGCAAAGTTGTCAGCTGGCGGATTGTAATCTGGTACGGCATAACTTCAGGAATAACACCGTCAGTCTGAGAAAGCATATAAATGCGTTTTTCTTTATTAAAGTGATCTTCTGATTTTGCCTTATCAATACCGTAAACAATTCTTTCAGTCTTGTCATAATCTTCGTAAACCTTAAGAACGTCCATGTCAAAGCTGATGGCAAACTCAGTGTTAGGTCGTGTGCCCGCAAAAAGATAACGCAAAACCTCTGCCTGATAAACATCCAATGCATCAGGAAGTGCAATAACCTTTCCCTTTGAAGAAGACATTTTTCCAGGAACACCCTTTAAGTTTACAAAATCATAGCGCATGGTCACCGGAGCATCCCAGCCATAAATACGCTTACTTACTAATTTTGCAGTATCATAACTTCCACCCGGACTGATGTGGTCTTTTCCACCCGGCTCAAAAACAACCTTTTCTTCGTTCCAGCGCATAGGCCAGTCAACACGCCAGCCAAGCTTTGCACCCTTGAAAACACGGATATCGGCAGTTTCGCAGTTACCGCATTCACACTTGTAGGTAATTCCGTATTCACCGTCGTAGTCTGTAATTTGGGTTGTATCTTTATTACACTTTCCGCAGAAAATTGAAACAGGCCAGTAAACATCCTCCGGCTTCATTTTGTGATCTGCATCGCGGTATTCGTTTAAACATTCCTTGATTACATCGCGGTTCTGCATAGCTTTGCGCATACCTTCTGCATAGCGGTTTGCACGATAGCGGCTTGCCTGATACAAAAACTCAGGTGCAATTCCAACACGTGGCAGCTGAGTTTCAATATCAACTTCGTGATGGCGCGCATAATTTTCGTTACGGCCGGTTGTATCAGGAACTTCGGTAATAGGATAGCGAAGATATTTTTCAAGAATATCAGGGTCTGGCATATTTGCAGGAACCTTGCGGAATACATCGTAGTCATCCCAGGAATAAATAAAGCGTACCTTTTTACCACGGTCGCGAAGGGCTCGAACTACTAAATCTACAGTGATGATTTCGCGGAAGTTTCCAAGATGAACAGTTCCACTTGGTGTAATACCCGATGCACAGGTATAAGAATCCAGATCTCCTTTTTCGCGGATAATCTGATTTGCCATCTGATCTGCCCAGTGACAGAGCAATGGATCTCTCTTTTCGTTATTATTCTGATTTTCGTTACTCATAGAGGGTATTATAGTGATTTTCTACTATAATATCAAATGACACTTTCTGCTTTTTTTGATATCATTAAAATATGTTCCGCATTGCAATTTGCGAAGATGAAAAAGTTATTCTCGATTTTGAAAGTTCACTTGTTAAGGTTTGGGGTGCGGAGCGTGCCTGTCAGATGGAACTTGATACTTATGTTTCAGCAGAACAGTTTTTATTTGAAAGTGAAGACAAACCTCTCTACGATGTTTTAATTTTTGATATTCAGATGAAGGGCATGAACGGCATGGAGCTTGCAAAAACCTTGAGAGCTCGTGGTGCAGACAGTTCCATTATTTTTGTAACAGGTATTCCCGATTATGCAATTGAAGGCTACGAGGTTGGTGCTGTGCGTTATATCTTAAAGCCTGTTAAGGCAGAAGTTTTGAACGGACTTTTAGATACCATTTATTCTGAACGTAAGAAAAAAGCTGAAGATTTTTTTGTACGTGGTCAGGGTGCAGATCTGGAACGGATTCCGTTT
>JAEEGK010010379.1_pt1 | contig 21500 bp, 17 predicted proteins | sample 8958771 | NCBI WGS metagenome assembly JAEEGK01 (sample SAMN16246547, study PRJNA631951) | gut metagenome | biome: gut microbiome; feature: rumen; material: SC-attached | host: Bos | place: Iran: Karaj | collected 2018-10 | reverse complement strand
TGACGACTTTCTGTGCGATGTTCATGTCGATGTCGTGGCTCATGAGGCTCGACTGGAGCGTGAGCTTGATGATGGCGCTTTCGAGGCAGCGTACGTTGCTTGCAATATTTTCAGCAAGGTAACGGATAACGTCGTCGCTGATTTCGAGGTGGCGTTCTTCGGCCTTCTTGTGGAGGATGGCTTCGCGCGTTTCCACGTCAGGCGGCTGGATATCGACGGTGAGACCCCACGAAAAACGGCTCACGAGGCGGTCGGAAAGGTTCTTGACTTCGGCGGCGGGAGCATCGGAGGTAAGTACGATTTGCTTGCCGGCCTGGTGCAGTGCATTAAAAATCAAGAAAAATTCATTTTGCGTTTCGTACTTGCCTGTCCAGTTCTGGATATCGTCGATGAGGAGAATATCGACTTCGTTGCGGTAGAAGTCGGACATTTCGGAGATGCGTTTTTCTTGCAGGCACTTCATGTACTGCTGCGAGAAATCTTCGGATGTGAGGTAAATCACGCGCTTGGTCGGGTCTTCTTCGAGGATGTAGTTGCCGATGGACTGGAGCAAGTGCGTTTTTCCGAGACCGGAAGAACCATATATAAACAGCGGGTTGTACTGCGTTCCGTCTGGATTCCTTGCTACGGCGAGTGCTGCGTTGAATGCGAGCTGGGCCTTGTCGCCGGGGACGAAGTTTTCAAAGCGGAATGAACCAGAAAGCGGAACGCTCGGCTTGATAAATTCGCGGAAAGAGTTTTCTGTGGAGTTTGCGTGAGGCTGATAGACATCCTGCGGCTGGAATTCGAATTCGACTGGGGAGTCGTCGTGCGATACGTCTTTCCAGGCGAGGCGGATAAGGTCTTTGTAGGCGGAATAAACTTTGACATCAAGTCCGGGCGGCACTGCGATAACGGCGTGCCCGGGGGTCTGGCTTACAAGTTTGGTCTGTGCAAAATATGTCTTGAATACCGTGTCCGACAGCATCCCGTGGAGGTAGTTCAAACATCTTTCCCATTCAACCTGCATCTTCAATCCTCGTCCGTTCTGGTTCAAAATCTATCAACAAGTAGGTGTAATAATTTAGCTAATTCTTTGGGATGTTGATAGATTTTCCGAAAATTAAGTTAAAAAAAAGAACCAATTGTATGTAAATGAAAATTAACATTTGTGTTTTGCCTATGTTTTGCAGGCTTTGTCCTTAATTTTGTGCAATTTTTTTATTTTTTACTATGATGGATTTTGAAGCTTTTTTGCAATACGGTTTTTGGGTGCCCGTTCTTTTATGGGTGGGACTTCATTTTTGGTTCAGGAACATTTCCTACGTCGTCTTTATGAAAAAAAAGGTGAATGGTGGGCAAAAATGGGCCTATGTCTCCGAATCTTATGTCAAAAACCCTAGTCGGGTGAGTTTTTTAAGATTTTGCGATGTGATTTTTTCGCTTCTCGTTTCTTTGGTGACTGCTGTGGTGGTGGTCGGCTTTTTGAAAAAAAATGGGCTTGGCGAGTTTGCAAATTACGGGATTGTGTCGATAGTGGTTTTCTTGGGGCTTGCCTACTTGATGGTGCGCAGGACGGAATTCAAACTCACGGACTTGTTCCAGTCGGCTTTTTATCTGGAGTACCGTTGGGTGAATTATGAAATCCAACGCAAGGGAATTGCGATGTCGGAGGAAAATGTAAGGGACCGTGCTGGTTTGAGTTTTGCGCACAAACTTCACAATGCCGAGGTGCATCACCGTTTTTGGAAGTATGTGAAGGCGATGGCTCGGTCAAAGAAGGTCCCGCCTGAAATGTTTGAGGTGTACTGATGAGGTATGAGGTTGTCAGGTCGGGCTTCGCCCTTTCGGCTCGCTACGCTTTGAGCTATAGCCCATACCCCAGAGGCTGCGTAAGCTGCCGACCCCATAGCTGATGATTGTTATTAATGAATTGGTTGAACGAGTATGATAGATAAATTGGATGGATTGTACAAGGTAGAGGAAATGCTCGAGGGCAAGGCGGCGTGGAAGTACGCCGAGGATGCCTTGCAACTTGTTTCGCGCACGTTTGCGTTGAACATCCAGGTCTTGCGTGGCAAGTTGCACCGCAGTATTTTGCTCGCGTACCTCTACTTGCGCATTGCCGATACGGTCGAAGATGACCCGGACATGAAGGCGACCGAAAAGGACCGTGTGCTTGCGCTGTTTGCCGATGTGTTCAAGACGGGTGCTCTGGAAACCGAAAAAATCCGCGCGTTCGTGGCGGCTCTCCCGGAGTCCTGGCATGGTTCAGAAGACCCGAACAAGGATCTTTGCGTCAAGTCCGAAGTTGTGGTGCCGCTTTTGAAGTCGCTCCCGGAAGCGTACAAAAAGCCGGTTTGCGATGTGGTTATTGAAATGTGCGGCGGCATGGGGAAGTTTGCGCTCCGTCAGGAAGCGGCTCTTTCGGCGGGGTGGTTCACGCTGGAAAATGTGGGCGAACTAGATGAATACTGCTACTATGTGGCAGGCATTGTCGGCAAGCTTTTGACGAAACTTTTCTCTGCGGACACGTGCTTAATCAATGCGGAACGCGAGGCTGAACTTTCGAAGCTAGACGTGAGTTTTGGGCTTGCCTTGCAGGTCGTGAATATCGTGAAGGACTGTGTCGAAGATTCTGGGCGCCGCGTGTGCTTTATTCCGGAAGAAATTTGCCGTCGTCATGGATTTGCGCATTCGAGCGAACTTTTCAAGGATGGCGTGGACGCTCAGAAGTGTGGGGCCGTGCTTGCGGAACTTGTCGAAAAAGCTTGGCGTCATTTGGACGATGCGATTGCTTACACAAAGCTCATTCCGAACATCAAGATGCGCACGAGGCTTTTCTGCCTTTGGCCGCTATTTATGGCTGCGGAAAACTTGCGCTTGATTGGGGATGGCGTGTCGGTGTTTACTTCGGACAAGAAGGTGAAAATCACCCGCGACACGGTGAAGCGGATTGTTAAAGAAACGTCGATGCACTTCTATTCGGACAAGTGGATTGATGAAGCATACGCAAGGATTAAGAGGAACATTTAGACGAAAGACGAGAGTGGTTCGACATAGTTCGACAGGTTCACTAACCGAGCTCACCAACCGATTGTCATCCTCGACCGTTAGGGAGGGGATCCAGTGATAAAAGGATCTACATTGTCATTGCGAGCCCAAGGTCACTGAGCGTAGTCGAAGTGGGGGCAACGCAATCTATAAAAAGGAATTTTATGCAAGATAATACGAAGTTCTATAATAAGTGGCCGTTTCATGTGGCGGTGATTGTTTTTAGCATTGTTGCAGACCAGCTGACGAAGCTGTGGGCGCTCACGCGTTTTACTGATGAGACCGGTGCTTTTACGTATGAGAAAATTCCTGTGATTGGTGAACTTGTGCGGTTCCAGCTTGTGTTCAACAAGGGGGCTGCGTTCAGTAGCAGACCGCAAGACCTGATGCCGTTCCTGCCGCCGTGGCTGTTCTTTTTGCTGATTTCGATTGTGGCTGCTGTTGCACTTGCGTGGTTCTACAAGTCCATCGACAAGCGTGATTACTTGAGCCGCCTGGGCGTCGTTATGATTCTTGGCGGCGCTGTCGGAAACTTCATTGACCGCATGCGCATGCAGCAGGTGGTAGATTTTATAGACTGCGATTTCCCGGACTTTATCATGACCCGTTTCCCGACGTTCAACGTGGCGGACTCGTTCGTGACGGTCGGTGTTGCCCTCGTGATTTTGTCGCCTGTGATTTTACGCAAATTGCATAAGCAAATGAAGGAAGAAAAAGAAGCCGAGAAAAATGCTAAAGAAAAGGAATAGCTGTCATTCCCGGCTTAGACCGGGAATCTCCATCGAGCTGAATGTCGCAAAATATACTTGTATATTTTATGACTGAAGCGAGGGGAGATGAGCTTTGCTCAATCTCCTTCTTGAAAATGAAATAGAAGAGGAGATGCCCGCTCGGTGGCGGGCATGACATGAAAAAAGTTAACAACCTCACACCTCAAAGTGGCATCGCAGCCCTAACCCCTATAACCTAACACCTAATACCTAAAAATGAATTACATCGTAGAAGAACAACATAATGGTGAACGTCTCGACAAGTTCCTTGCCGGCGTTATGGAAAATGTTTCCCGCACGGATGTGCAAAAGCTGATTGACGCGGGCGAAGTCAAGGTGGGCGGTAGCAAGGTCGTGAAAAACTTCCGCGTCGAAACGGGGATGACTGTTGTCGTCGAAAAGATGATAGAAAAGGAATCTTCGACGCTTGAACCTGAAGATATTCCGCTTGATATAGTATATGAAGATGACGATATCGTGGTCATCAACAAGCCGCGTAACTTGGTGGTGCATCCGGGAAGTGGCGTGAGCAAGGGTACGCTTGCCGCAGCGCTTTTGCATCACTTCAAGGAAAATCTTTCGACGGTGAACGGCCCGCTTCGTCCGGGTATCGTGCACCGCTTGGACAAGGATACGCCGGGGCTTATGGTGGTGGCCAAGAACGATGTTGCTCACAGGCACTTGGCGCACCAGCTCGAAACGCGTACGCTCCACCGCACGTACAATGCCCTTGTATGGGGCTGTCCGCGCGATTTGGAAGGAACGATTGACGCTCCGATTGGCCGCAACCCGAAGAATCGCCTGAAGATGGCGGTAGTGAAGGGCGGTAAGGAAAGCCGCACGCATTATACCGCAAAGCAGTTCTTTGCGATTGCTACGCTTTTGGAATTGCAGCTGGAGTCCGGCCGTACGCACCAGATTCGTGTGCATTGCCGTTACACGGGTCATCCGGTCGTGGGCGATCCGCTTTACGATGGCCGCGAAGAAAGCTTGAACCGCGTGCCGCCTCTGATGAAACCGGTGGCCGAGAAGGTTCTTGAAATTGCTCCGGCGCAACTTTTGCAGGCCGTGAAGATTGAGCTCATCCATCCGCGCACGAACAAGAAGCTTACGTTCAAGGTTCCGATGGAAGAGCCGTTTGCAAAGGTGCTCAAGCTCTTGAAGAAAGAATGCCCAGCGTCGGCGCCTGTGTATGACGAAGATATGGGCTTCCGCGACTTCGATGCTCAAATTCGTTATGAGGAAGACGACGAAGATTTCGACGAATATGAAGAACAGCTCGCCATTACTCCGGACGAAGCCGCACCGGTGAAGGAACGCAAGACTCGTGCCCAGCGCCTTGCAGAAAAGGCTCAGACTGCAGCGAAACGCCGCGCCGTGGCTGCCGAACGCAAACTCATCAAGCAGATGAAGGCCGCTCGCCGCAAGGGAATCGCCCCCGAGGACTTCGTTGAACCAGGATATGAACCCACAATCGACCCGGAGCTGTTGGAATAGACGAAAGAACGCCACTGTGTGGCTACAGACGACAAATGCTAAAGGCGAATGTTGCAGGGCTGCTTGCAGACCTATAACTGAGCCTAGCATTTGGGACTTGTCCAAAGACGAAAGAGGTGTCATTCTGAGCGAAGCGTAGCGGAGTCGAAGAATCCAGTAAAGTCTCGAATTGCTAATAACTATTGACTAAAGACTAGTGACCAATGACTAATTCATACTTCTTTATCGGTGTTGCTGGCGTGGGCATGAGTGCCATCGCGCAGTATTTGGTGGGCAAGGGCGTTGCTGTTAGCGGTAGCGACCGCCAGTTCGGCGAGTTCCTGAACGGGAACGCCGAGAAGCCGCTTGTCATGAGCCAGCTCGAAGATTGCGGAATCAAGTGCTTTGCGCAGGATGGTTCCGGCGTTGTCGAAGGGCTTACCGCAGTCGTGGTGAGCACCGCGATTGAAGATACGAATCCGGATTTGAAGCGAGCGAAGGAACTTGGCGTCCCGGTGATGCACCGCAGCGAAATGCTCGCGAAAATTTCGAAAGAAGCCCGCACGATTGCTGTCTCGGGCACGAGCGGAAAATCGACCGTGACCGCGATGATTTACCACATCTTGGAATACGCTGGACTCCAGCCGTCCGTGATGACGGGTGCAGGTCTTGTAAACTTGCAGGCTCAGGGCAAGATTGGCAATGCTGTGAGTGGCAAGGGGCAGTGGCTCGTTGCCGAAGTTGATGAAAGCGATGGAACGCTTGTTCGTTATGAACCGGAAATCGGTGTTATTCTGAACATCGATAAAGACCACAAGGAAATTTCCGAGCTTGAACAAATTTTCTTGAAGTTCAGTCAGAACGTCTTGAGCGCAGGCCACATTCTGATTGTAAACGACGCTCATCCGCTGGCAAAGAAGTTCAGCGCTGGTCGTGAATTTGACTTTGGTTATGAAAGTTATGTGAGTGTTCAAGGCATTGATTTCAAGGCGGTCGGGACGCATATCCAGTTCCGCGTTCGCCATGGCAACGAACTTGTGAAGTTCGAAATCCCGATGCCGGGCAAGCACAATATGGAAAATGCTTTGGCCGCAACTGCTGCAGCGCTCCGTGCGGGAGTTTCGCTCCACACGTGTGCCGATGCACTTTCGTCTTTCCCGGGCGTGTTCCGCCGTCACCAGATTCTCGGAACGTTTAACGGCGTGACGCTTGTCGATGACTTTGCACACAATCCGGCAAAGATTGCCGCGAGCATCAAGAGCGCCCAGGACTTTACGGTCGGTCGCGTGATTGCCTGGTTCCAGCCGCATGGCTTTGGCCCGACGCGATTCTTGCGCAAGGACCTGGTCGATTTTATCGCCAAGACGCTCCGCCCGATGGATATGGATTTTGACCGCAAGAACGATGTGATGTTCTTCAGTGAAATCTATTACGCTGGCGGAACGGTCACGCGTGATATTAGCGCGGGCGACCTCGCGGATGACTTGATTCTCAAGGGTTGCGAAGCGATTTATATTGCCGACCGCAACGAGTGCGCGAAGAAAATGCTTGAGTACGCCGAACCCGGCGACACTATACTTTTGATGGGTGCAAGGGATCCTAGCTTGCAGGAATTCGCATTTTCCGTGAAGAAACTGCTAGAGGAACGTTAACTAGATTGTCGTTCCGGTTATTGTGTCGGATATTCGCTATGCAAAAAAAGACTATTCTAAAATCCGTTTTCTTCGATGGCGCGAAGCGCGATATCTTGATTGTCGGTAATCTCTTTGAAAAGGTGACGCGTCCGCTGGAACCCGCCGATTACGAAGGCGCAGAGATTGTCGATTGTTCGCATTTCGCAATTATGCCCGCGTTTTACAATGGCCATACGCATGCGGCGATGAGCCTGTTGCGCGGCTTTGCTGACGACATGGAACTTGGCAAATGGCTCCGCGAATACATTTGGCCGACCGAAGCGAAATTGACGGATGCCGACATCCGCGTCGGGAGCCGTTTGGCTGTTCTCGAAATGATTAAGTCGGGGACGGTCTTTTTTGCGGACATGTACTGGCATCGCGAGCAAACAATGCGTGTTGTCGAAGAAATGGGAATCCGTGCGGCGATTGGCGTTACATTTGCTGAATCGCTGATGTCAGCAGAAGCATGGGCGGCAAATGTCGAGTTCTTGAAGAATCACACGGGTGAATCAGAACGAGTGCAACTTGTGGTGATGCCGCATGCCATTTACACGGTGGGCGAGGCGAAAACTGCGGAACTCATTGAAATCGCTCATGCCGAACATTACAAGATTCATACTCATTTGTCCGAAACGGTGACTGAAATCAAGGAATGCGAAGAAAAGTACAATTGCACTCCGGTGGAGTTTTGGCAACGCTTGGGCGGGCTAGACGAAAATTTCTCGGCGGCACACTGCACTCATTTCACGCCATCTGACCGTAAAATTTTTGCAGAATCAGGCGCTACTGCCATTTTGAATCCGTGCTCCAACATGAAGCTCAATAGTGGTATCCCGCAAGTGGCCGAAATGCTCAAGGACGGCTTGAAACTTGGGCTTGGGACAGATGGCGATTCGTCGAACAACAACCTCGACATGCAAGAAGAAATGAAAGCCATTGCGCTTTTGGCGAAATACTTGGGAACCGCAGAAACGCTCCCGGCAGAAGATGCCCTCAAAATTGCATCATGCAATGTCGCTCAGTTCTTCGGTATCAATGCGGGGCGCATTGCCGAAGGCTGTCTTGCGGACTGCTTGCTCATAGACTTGAACAATGAGCGCTTTGTTCCGTGCTACAACATCTACAGCAACTGGGTCTATTCCGCAAATTCAAATGCTATTGATTCCGTGATGTGCAACGGCAAGTTCGTAATGCGTGGCCGACACGTCGATGGGGAAGAGGAAATTCTCCTCGATGCCCGCGAATGTGCGGAACGGCTTGCAAATAAAAATCCGTAAGCAAAAAAAGAGACCATTCGGGTCTCTTTTTTATATAAACGTTGTCTAGAAGTTCGAGATTAGTCCATCAGACAACGGAGATTGATGTTGTTCACTGATTTTACGGTAAGAATCGTCTCCATTTGAAGAGTCGAACCGCCAATGTCGTTGAAAACCATGGTTTGACTTTTGCTACCTGAGTTGTCTAACATAATGTATTCGACATGTTTATTATCACCTTTTGGGAAAAGTACATTGAATCCGTATTCGTCTGTTCCTGCATAACCGGGCCTTACCCATTCCTTGGACAGTAATTTGTATAAGTGGCTGTCGGTAAATTCGATCATTTTTTTCCATTCGTCTAAGCTTGGAATATGCCATCCTTTGGGGCAGATTCCTTGATGTGGGGTGGGGAATTCATCGCTTCCAAAGGTTAATTTTTTTGATATGTAATCACAGGGAACCCGAGTTGCTCCTATCCATGAATAGAGTCTTCCGTAAGATGCATAGTCGGGGACGTCTTCAGTTTCGTCATTGTATGTGAATTCACAACCTTCTGCGGGTACTGTTGTATAATATCGTAAATTCTGTCCCATCCAAATCTGGTCGCCGATTTTTGCAGTCTTGTAAACTTCTCCATCGCGTTCGTCCGTTAGGACGCCCGTTTCGGGATTGTAGTTTGCGGGAAAACCTTTTGCCGCTGCGCTACTGGATGCAATTTCTTTGCTGGAACTGCTTGTTACAGCGGAACTGCTTGAAACTTTGTTTGATTCGTCACTCTGTTTAGCGGATGATTCAGGTTCGTTTGCTGTCGAGGAACTGGAGATCTGCGAATCCCCGGTGTTGTTGCCAGGGCTTGTGGAAGAGTCGTCCCCGCAGGCGGACAGGATGCATGCTGCGGCAATGCAGTAGGCGAAAAGTTCTTTTTTCATGTTTGATACTCCTTAACTTTATAAATATAATAATTATACAAAGCCCCATCTGTAAAAATGAATGAACAGAGAATTTAATGGATTTCGTTGAAAACGCGCAATGAGGGCTAAGATTTGCAAAAAGAGAGATAGCTAGTTGCATTTGTGCGTGGATTAATTTAGATTAAATCTATGTTTGTTTTGAAGTCGGAGATTGTTTTACCCTGAATCGTAGTGGAACATTTGGCATGACTATCCATGCGGAAGCTTACGTTACATATATGGGTGTACGTGCATCTGTCGGAGCCGAGGCTGGCTTCTTCGGCGCCGAAGGACGAGGGCTATATGCTGGCGGTACTGTTGCTGGATTGCATGGGGAAGTCTCGCAGCGTGATGGCGGTAGCTGGGGATTTGAACAAAAGGTTTATCTTGGATTTGGGAACAACACCGGCATTGCGGCCGCAGATGGTAAGACGACAAGCCTTGTCTCGGCTGAGCTTTGGTTGCCTAGCCTTGGAGAGTTCGGACATTTTACCTTCGGTGACGAGTATGACGTGAGCAGCGAGGGAATTCGCAAGGTTCAGTTGGAAGAAATTAAGTCTATATTACAGAATAGTTCAAATCCGGAGGATGTTGCTGTAGTGGGAAGGTTGGAGGCCCTTTTGAAAGATAACAATGAAAAGATCCAAACAAGAGACTTTCTAAGAATAGGGCGCGCCTTAAGGAGAAACGGATTTGAACCGGTTGAACGTCTAGGAGATCACGCAGATGGCGCCACCAAGTTTACGTTTAGGAAAGCCGGTTCAAGGGAATATGGTCAAATTGAGTTCATGTCAAAGGTGATGAAGGATGAGGCATATTGCAGCTACAATTATGGCAACAACTTTATTACACATTTTCTGATTGACTATTTGGGTTGGAAAGGCAGGGGATATTAATATGCGATTCTTTATATTTTTGTTTTTTTTGTTTGTAATACTTTCCGGGTGTTTTTTTGATACTCATATTCCAGAAAAACCTTCTGCACAGCCCCTTTACTCAGAATTTGTTAAGCCTGGTACTTTTTCTCCAGATTATCATTCATTGAAAGAAGATTTTGATTTGTTGTTCAATGCAGACGATATAGAATGGGAAAAAGAAAAGGATGTATTTAATGTTCATTTTTACGATATTTTTGATGGAGATGAATATGTCCGTTCTGAATATATCCTATCATTGCCTCAAGATAGTTCCGATGCTCTGATTTATATGCTGTTCTCAATTGATGAGGGAGGATTAGACGCTAAAAGATATGATTTTGAACGTTGCATGGAAAAAAATATTAGGGAAAGGATATCTACGGTCTATGACCTGTGCCGAAAAAGGGTTCCCATGCCGCCGGCTTTGATTGATAAGATGAGGTCCTTCTTGCTGGACGGCAAGCAATCAATTTTTAGTCGTGGTAATGATTGTATTCTTAGCTTAAATATGTTTATTTGTGATGGCGAAAAGTACCACTATTTTGACATGCCTAGGCCCACATGCATTGATGACAATATGAAAAAAGACCCCCGCATTCTCGAATACATCGAGTTCTATAACGAAATGGCTGCTTTTATAAAGCAGGACTTCAGCGCCTGCCGCTGGGACAATTTCGGCAACAGGGAAAAGATGATCCGCGAGTGCGGCAAGTTCAACTGGCGCTGGAAAGAGAAGTATCCGGATCTGGTTGAATGATTCCATGCTTGCTAACTTGGGATGAATAATTTATATTCATCCTGTGAGCAACCAGAGAAAAGAAGATAAATGCCGTTGGAACGCCGCTTTCACAAGTGGTCGATTCCCGCTTGGCTCAAACCCGCGATTGGCGGCGTGTTCGTTTCGCTCTTGATTCTTGCGTATCCGGAAGTTTCGGGCGGTGGCTTTGGCTTTATCGATGATTTGATGTGCTCAACAAGTTTGCGTCTCCGGCACATGTCGCGACATGGACCGCGAACTTATCCAAGCCTACGACAAAATCGCGAAAGAGTAAATACTTTTTTTGCAAAAAGTTTTCTACATTTCCCACTATGCTTACCATTTCGGAATTCCTTCAAGAAAATTCGTTCCCTGCGATTTCGCTTTTTGAAAAGCCCGCATGAACTCAGAAAGAATTATACAAACATTCCAATATAAGTCTGATCCAAAGTCTCAATTGACACCGCTCTGTCCTTTTTATATATTCAAGGCATGGGTCTTTACGTCAATCCGAATAACGCAAATTTCCAAAGGAGTCTGAACTCGTCCATCTATGTGGACAAGTCATTGCTCATTGCCGAGATTAACCGTTTGGTCAACACGGAAAAATGTTTTGTGTGCGTGTCCCGTTCGCGCCGTTTCGGGAAGACCATGACGGGCAACATGCTCAGCGCCTACTTCAGCAAGGGGTGTGACAGTCGCGAACAGTTTGCGAACTTGAAGATTGCAAAAGATCTCAGCTTTGAGAAATACTTGAACAAGCTGAATGTCATCAAGCTGGATTTGAATGCGTTCTACTCGAACCGTACTCCTCAGGAAATTGAGACAGGTGTGGATCCGAAAAAAAGAGATGTTGTTCCTATATTCACGAGAGCTGTTGTTCTTGAATTACGATCGATATTTCCAAATTCGAATATTATCGGAAATGAGAGCTTGGCGGATGCCATTCTGAAAATTTATGCCACCACTGGCGAACAGTTTGTTATCATCATTGACGAATATGATGTCCTCATTCGCGAACGAGTTTCGGAACAGGTTTTCAAATCGTACTTGAATTTCATGAATGCCATGTTCAAGAACGACAACTTGGCTCCGGCGATTGCTCTAGCCTACATCACAGGCATCTTGCCAATCGTCCGCGACAAGGTCCAGTCAAAGTTGAACATGTTCGATGAATACACCATGCGGGACTCTTGGTCGCTTGCCCAGTTCGTGGGCTTCACCACCGACGAGGTGCAGGCTCTCTGCGATGAGTACGGCATGGATTTTGAAGAGTGCAGGCGTTGGTACGATGGTTACAACATCAATGGTATCGAAACCTATAGCCCGGAATCTATCGTTTCCACGATGAGGCGGAAGTATTTCCAAAGCTACTGGACGCAGACTGGTTCCTACGAGGCTCTCAAAGATTTCATCTTGATGGACTTTGAAGGAATTTTGCAGGACGTGAAGACGATGATCGGTGGTGGTCAAGTCGATGTGAACGTGAACAGCTACCTGAACACCATGACGGACTTTCACAGCAAGCATGATGTGTTTACCTACTTGGTCCATCTCGGGTATCTGGCATACGATCGTGAGAAACAGCAATGCTACATTCCGAACCGCGAAGTGCGCGATCAGTGGATTCTTTCTGTGCAGCAGTCTCCCGATTACAAGGGCTTGATGGAATTGGTGAATTCGAGCAAGCTGCTTGTGGAATCCACCATTGAACGTGATGCGTCTGCCGTTGCCGAAGCCCTGAACAAGTCCCACGAGCAGATTTGCAACAACTTAAACTACAACAACGAGGGCGCCTTCCAGGCGGTAATCTGCCTTGCGTATTTCTACGCAAACCTGAAATATACGATTGTTAAAGAGTGCCCGGCGGGCAAGGGTGTCGCCGACGTGGTGATGATTCCGTATGTGCCGAATACGCCTGCGTTGATTATCGAACTGAAACGGAACTCTTGCGAGAAAACAGCTCTCACGCAGATTCGCGAAAAAAATTACGGTGCCGCCCTCGAAAAATACTCCGGCGACTTGCTATTTGTTGGTGTGAATTACGACGAAAAGACCAAGGAACACCGCTGCGTCATCGAAAAGTTCGTGAAGTGATGCTTAATTAACATCATAGGTGTTCTTCAGTACTACTTCTTGACTTTGCTTGTGTCCTGGGAGGCGCTGGACTTGCCTTCGTTGAATTTCTTTACGGCTGCGTCCTTGGCGGCGATGGCGGCGTCTTTAGCCTTCTCGGCAGTTTCGGTGACTTTGGTCGCAACACTATCTGCGGCGTTCTTGACGGCTGCTTTTGCGCTGTCTGCGACTTCTTCTGTAGAGCCTTTTGCTTTGTCTGTAATCGTCTTGGTGAGTTCGCTTGCTTTTTCTTTTGCCATTTGGCGGAGATCCACTTCGTCGGAGGAATATCCCATCGCTACGATGGCTGACTTGTAGATGCTGTAGGCTATGGAATTGTTCCTAGTTTCTTTAAGGTTTCCCTCTACAGGGAGAAGGTGCATGACGAAGAGAAAAGCAAAACAAATCAGGGAGGCCTTGAGGAGCCCAAAGAGCAACCCTAAAACGTGGTTTGTCTTTCCGACGATGGTGTCCTTGATGGAATCGCCGACCAGATGGCCAATAAACGAGAACAACAAGAATGGAATCAGGAAGCCTATGCATGTGCAAATAAGGTGAGCCGTAAAATCGCTGAATGAAAAATTTTGTACAACATAGTCGCCGAAAAGACTTTGTGCAAAGTAAGCGCCTAAAATTGCAAAAACCCATGCGCATAGCTTGAATACGCTATTCAACAATCCTCGCCAATAACCGATAACCCCCAAAATGATGAGGCAGGCAAGGCATGCAATGTCTATCCAATTCATTGGACTAATCCTTCTAGACCACGAGCTTGATGGCTACAAAAACCACTGTTGCAACTAAAACACCAAGTATGAATCCTATTCCGTACTTAAATGTAGTTTTTTGCGGCTTAGGGGATATGATAGAATCGGTCGGTTGGTCCTCGTTCACGGCATCGGCCCATTCGGCGATGTATGGGGTCATGTCGCGCGGGTATTCGTGCATGAGGTCGGCAAGCTCGTTTGCGGCATCGCATGCCGAAGATGGACGTTTGCTAGCCCTTTTGTTCAGAAGCTTCAGCACGAATTTGCGGAGCGGCTTGGGAACATCGTCGGGGAATACTTCCAGCTTGAATTTCATTTTGAGGATGTTTTCGCGGGTTTCTTCGAAGTCCTTGCCGCGGAAGAGGTTTTCTCCGATGAGCATTTCGCTTGCGATGATGCCTACGCTAAAGAGGTCGCTGGCGTAATTGACTTTTTCGCCCATGATTTGTTCCGGGCTCATGTAGGCGGCGGTGCCGATGATGCAACCGGTCTGCGTGAGTTCCTTGCCGATTTCGAGTGGCGTTTCGGTGTGGGCGATACCGAAGTCGAGGAGCCTCAGACGCCCGTCCTTGTCTATCATCATGTTCGCGGGCTTGAGGTCGCGGTGGGTGACGCCGTTGCGGTGGGCGTGGCTAAGCGCACTTAAAAGTTCGTAGAGGATTGTCTCGACGACCCAGATAGGTGGTCGCTTGTTTCTCAGGAGCAAATCCTTGAGGCTTGAACCTTGTATGTACTCCATCGACATTGTGTAGTTGCCGTCGCTGTCTTTCCAGAGGGCGTAGGGCTGGAGTATGTTCGGGTGGTTCAGGTGGGCGAGGATGCTGCCTTCTTGCAGGAATCGTTTGATGTAGATGTCCTGCTGGTTCAAATTTGCGTTCAGCCTCTTGGCAACGACGAGACGGTCCAGCGACGGGTCCCTGCAAAGCCACAGGCTGCCCATGGCTCCGCTGTTCAAAGCTTGTATCGGTTTGTACCCGCCAATCTTTGACGGTAGTTGATCCTTGACTTTCCTTCGGGACTGTGTTGCCTTGAGCTCTTCCATGCGTTCCTATATAGAAAATGATTTATTTCTTGTCGCTCAGGTAAATGCTTTGGTGCTTCGTTTTCGGGTCCTGGTTGGGGTAGTCCAGAATGTAGTGGAGTCCGCGGGATTCCTTGCGACGGAGCGCGGCAATGAGGATCATCTTGGAAACTTGGAGCGCGTTCAAAAATTCGAGGAAGTGCAAGTTCTCCGTTTCTTTGTTCTTAATGGCCGTATCGACGTCTTTCTGGAGTTCGTCGATGACCTTGAGGCCTTGGTTGAGACCTGCGACGGTGCGCACGATGCCGCAGTGCGTCCACATCATATCCTGGAGCTGTTTCTTGCGCTTGCGCCAGTAGGCGGCCTTCGCGAAACTGACGCTTTCTTTCTTGGGTTTGGGAACGTTTAGTTTGTCTTTGGTAAGACCGTTCTTGTCGATGTCATCGACGGCGCGGATGGCAAACACGACGCTTTCCAGGAGCGAGTTGGAGGCGAGGCGGTTGGCTCCGTGCACTCCAGTGGCCGCGACTTCGCCGCAGGCGTAAAGGCCCTTGATTTCGGTGCGGGACCAGGTGTCTACGAGTACGCCGCCGCACATGTAGTGGGCTGCCGGGACGACCGGAATCCATTCCTTGGTGATGTCGATGCCTGCGTCCATGCACTTGGAATAAATGTGCGGGAAGTGGCTCTTGATGTCCTTGGGGGTACGTCCGGAAAGGTCGATGAACATGTGGTCTTTGCCGAGGCGCTGCATTTCGCTGTGGATGGCGCGAGCCACGATGTCGCGGGGGGCGAGGGAGTGCAGCGGATGCACCTGGTTCATGAATTCTTCGCCCTTGTCGTTCTTGAGGATACCGCCGAAACCGCGTACCGCTTCGGAGATGAGGAAGGGCTTCTTGAAGCTCGGTGCGTACAAACTTGTGGGGTGGAACTGCATGAATTCGATGTCTTGGAGGGCGGCCCCGGCGCGTGCTGCAATAGCCATGCCGTCGCCGCAACTGTCAGGCGGACAGACTGTGTATTGCCAGATACGGCCTGCGCCGCCGGTCGAGAGGATGGTCGCTTTCGCGTAGATGCTTTCGACTTCGCCGGTCTTCTGGTGGATGACCTTGGCGCCGATGCAGCGCTTGTTCTTGCCTTCGCCTTCGCAAATCAAGTCCTTGATGTAGCAGTTTTCAAGGTAGTCGATTTTCTTCTGCTTGTGGAGTTCGCAGAGGAGGGCACGCATAATCTCTTTACCGGTAAGGTCCGCGGCGTGCAAAATGCGGTGGTGGCTGTGTCCGCCTTCGAGGTGGAGGTCGAATTGTGACTTGTCTTCGGGCGACGGAGTGAATTGGACGCCCCATTTGACTAGTTGCTTGATTGTGGCTGGCCCGCTCTTGGTCAAGATGTTGACGGGTTCTTTTTTGCAAAGGCCCGCGCCCGCTTCGAGTGTGTCGGCAATGTGGAACTCGAATTTGTCTGTCTTTTCGGTCACGGTGGCGATGCCGCCCTGCGCATAGTTCGACGAGCCGTCCGGTTTTGCTCCTTTGGTTAATATGACTACGTGAAAGCCTTTTTCTGCCGCATGGAGGGCTGCACTTAATCCAGAAATGCCAGCGCCCAAAACCAAAATATCGTACATGAGTTACTCCAAAGGAATAGATGTAATTTTTTATCCCATAAATAGAAAAAATAGGGCTTTTCGGCATTATATTTGGCTTTAATTGCGATAAAATAAAATGCAAACATTTTTTTTTGCTATTTTTCCGTCCGACAAAATTTTAATGGAGTTGTCCCTATGTTAACGTGGATTAATGAAAAAGCCAAGTGGGTAATTGTGATCTTTGCGGCAGGTATCGCCATCGGTCTTTTGGCGATGGACCGTGTTCCGAACCAAGGACATAGCTATCCGATTGGCGTCGTCAATGACACCAAGATTTCTTATACTGACTTCGATTCTCGCGTGAAGATGATCGTGCAGAACCAGTATCAGAATCAGCACTTGGACGACGAACAGTATTCGCAGCTGCGTAGTCAGGTGTTCTCGAGCTTCGTCCGTCAGGCACTTTTTGCCGAACAGTTTGAAAAGGCCGAACTGAGTGCCTCGGTTGCTGAACTCAAGAACGAATTCAAGCGCAATTCCGATGCCGTCCGTGCCCGTTTGGTCCAGGAAGCCCAGGCTCGCCTTTACGCCATCCAGCAGCAGGCTACCTCGCAGGAAGACTTGATGCAGCGTTCTCAGGCTTACATCGCTTCTCTCCCGAAGTTCCTCACGGACACGACCTTCAACAAGGCCGATTATGACGCCTGGATTGAAACGCCGGCGGCTTACCGCTGGAGCGCCATGTTGATGCTCGAAGACGAAATGAAGAACAACACCATTCCGGCTCGTCAGCTTCAGGCTTTGGTCAGCGCTTCTGTCCATCCGACTTCCCTTGAAGCCAAGTGGGCTGTCGAACGCCGCATGACGGATTACGAACTGCAGGTGGCGGTCGCCCCGAATTCTGCATTTGTTGTGGATAGCAACTCCGTGGATAGCGTGGTTGTTTCCGGTTATTTCAAGGCTCACACCCTCGACAGTTTCTTTGTGCAAAAGGACGTGGCTCAGTTCCAGTACGTTTCCATCCCGGTCGAAGCGACTGCAGGCGACGATGCTAGTATCCGCGAATATGCCATGACGCTTTACTACCAGTTGACGGATTCTTCTTCCACGACGACTTTCGAAGACATGGCTCGTGTTTCTTCCGAAGATCCGGGTAGCGCTGAAAAGGGCGGTGTCTTGAGTGATGACTTTGTCGGTCGTGGCACATACGTCAAGCCGTTCGAAGATGTCGCTTTCGCTCTTGATTCCGGCAAGATTTCTGAACCGGTTCGTTCCCAGTTCGGTTACCACATCATCAAGTCTTACGGTAACGTGAAGAACGATAAGGGTGAAGTCGAAAAGGTCAAGGTCGGCCACATTCTCCTCACGGTGACGGCTTCTTCGAATACGATTGATAGCCTCGAAAAGATTCTCACGAACATCAAGAAGGATGTCGATGCAGGCTCTGACTTGGTCACTGAAGCTAAGGCCCGTGGCCTCGAAGTCAAGGTTTCTGAATGGGTTCCGCGTGACGGCAACATCGCTTCTCTTGGTTACATCAGAGGCTTGGCTGCCTTTGCATGGCCGAACGAAAACCTCCCGGACGAAGAAAGCGAAATTTCTAGCGTGCTCAAGAACAACAAGTGGGTCGCTATCGCCAAGAAGGTCGGTTCCTTCAAGGCCGGTGAACGTAGCCTGCCGCTGTACTACAACGATATCAAGGAATCGATTCTCAAGCAGAAGGCTGGCAAGGCCGCCGAAATCTACTTGAATTCTGTCGCAGCCCAGGTCAAGGCCTGGAATCCGACGGATACAGCAGCTAAGACCGAAATCGAAAAGGTTGAGCTCGAAACCAAGAATTCTTCTGTTGATGGCTTTGTTCCTGGCTTCGGCTACGGCAACGCTCAGCTTGGCAAGGTGATTGGCAAGGCTAAGGTCGGTGAATGGACCGCTCCGGTTGTCGCCGAAAATGGCGCCGTGATGCTCAAGGTTGTCTCCAAGAAGACGCCGAAGGTCGAAGAAGTCGAAGACGCCATCAAGCAGGATATCGATAACGCTTACCGCTTTGGCATGATGACGGCATTCAACGATTTCGTCACGAATCTCGAAGCCTCTACGCCGGTCAAGAGCAACCTCGACCTCTATTATAGAGACTAGCCGCTTTGCGGTAGTTCCTAGTTCTGAGTTACTGGTTACTGAGGTGCCTACGGCACAGTTCTAAGTTCGAAGTTGCTAGTTACTAGAAACGTTCTTGTTGCAATCTCTAGTAACTTCTAACTATTAACTAGTAACTAATATCTAGTAACTAAAAAACAGTTGACGGAAAACGCGTAAATTGCTATAATGTGCCGCGCTTGCCCCCATCGTCTAGTGGCCTAGGACTCGGGATTCTCATTCCCGCAACAGCGGTTCGAGTCCGCTTGGGGGTACTAAAAATGACCAACGAAAGTTGGTCGTTTTTATTTTCCGCCTCAGGGGTACTAAAAATGACCAACGAAAAGTTGGTCGTTTTTATTTTCCGCCAAAGGGGTACTAAAAATGACCAACAAAAGTTGGTCGTTTTTATTTTTTTCGTCATCCTGAGCGTATGCGAAGGATCTAGTGACATTATATAAAAGCCAGGGGTTGGTTCCCTGGCTTCAAATGCTTTATGCGAACTGCGCGCTGTTTAAATTGCTGTTAATGTCCCGCGCGTTTTAGAGTTTGTTCGATTACTTGAACGTGGTCGTCAGACGGAATGCAAGCCCGAGATCGCTGATTTCGTTTCCGCTGTAGAGGCTGAACTGGAGTTTTGACTTGCCGACTTTCTTTGCCCATGCGAAAACCCATGCCCAGTCATCCATTTTATCCTTGGTGATGTGGACTTTTTGACGGTCACCGATGTGTTCCCATTCAATATAAAGGCTGCTCATAAGCGTGCTCAAGATGCCTTCCTTCGGTGAGTATTCAAGGCCGAAGTAGAAGGGATTGTATGTTTTGTCCTGAACCAAGTAGTTGCTTTCGGGGGCAACGTAGTTCCTAGGTTTCTTATCCATTTTTATGCCATCATTTTGTGTGTGGATGTTGGCGAATTCACCGTAAACGCGAAGAGCCGGTGAAAAGCTGTAGCTGATGTAAGTCGCAATGTGGTGGGTGAGGGCTGCTGTATTTTGTATGCGGTCGATGGCATTGACTCGGTAGGCAAGCTTCAATTCGAGCGGGAGGTCAAGAATGTTAAAGTCCAGGTCTTCTTCGATGCGGATGTAGCCGGTATTTGCTTTGACGTCCTTGGTGGCAAGCATCGCGTTGAACTGCGAAACGCCGGTTTTCCAGCCGAATTCGATAGCGTCATGGGAGTAGTCGCGCATCCAAAGACCGCGTGCTGTAAGCGCCTTGTCGATGTATGTACCGAAGTGGGTGGACTGGGACCAGTCCGTTTTCCAGTGACCGATTTTGAGATTCAGTTTGTAGTTCTCGAAATTCCATTTGTAGTTTGCCCAGTAGAGGTCTGCGAGAATCTTGTTGCCGACCTGCGGGGCAAAAATGCGCAACATGATAAGTCCGTCGAGGTTTTCGCTTTTGTACTGGCCGCCCACGTTGGCTCGGACCCAGAGCGAGCTGAAGTTGCTGCTGTCATCGGCAACCATCTTGGTGGCCTGCGTCTGCACGTTGCCTTTGAGGCTGAATTCTCCGTCTGCTGCGAAGGAGGCAGTTGCCAAGCCGGCAACCAGTAATGCGCTTGTAATTTTTTTGAAGTTCATAAGACTCTCCGTTGAGATCGTTTGCTCGCAAATTTAGAAATTTCACGAAATATTTAAAGATAATTTGAAAGACGTCGGTTCATTTTTTATTTTTGGGATACAATAAATAATATCACGATTGGAGTGAAGAATGAGATTGGTTTCCCGTATTGCGCTGTCGGCATTGGTCGCATCGTCTTTTGCCATGGCCGGCAGTTTGGCGCCGAACAAGACGCATGCCGTTTTGAATGTGACATACACGAACAACGACGATGTTCCGCATACAAATAAAAAGCTCACGTTTGTGGGGCAGAACAAGGGTAAAAAGGTTGTCATCACGACGGATATGTACGGCGAAGCGAGCTTCCATATTCCGCGTGAAGATACTTATACGATTCTCTGCGAAAGCTTGACTGGGCCGTTTGAATGCGGCGAAACCCCGTATGTATCGCTCACGGCAAGCACAGGTGGAATCACGGTCGTTTTTGACGATACGCGTTCTGAACTCACGGGTGTTACGTTCAAGGCGGGGAGCGCTGAACTTGTTCCGAACTCTTTGAAAACATTGAATGCCGCTATAGCGGGGCTCAAACGCAATCCGAAGGCGAAGGTTGAAGTGGAAGGCCACACGAGCAGCGAAGGTGGTGCTGAGCTGAACCAGCAACTTTCAGAAGATCGTGCGAACAGTGTCCGCGATTACATGATTGAGAACGGAATCGAGGCGGAACGCGTGACTGCTGTGGGCTATGGCCCGAGCCGCCCGAAAGGCGACAACTCGACGGAAATGGGTCGTCGTGCGAACCGCCGCATCGAAATCCGCGTTCTGAACGCCGACGAAGTGAACTTCTAAAAATCGAGATGCGCGGCCGTTGAGCCGCACGAACCTTGAAAATGAAGAAAGCCGCAAATCGCGGCTTTTTTGCATGTATGGACGCGCCGATTAAACCGCGCGAATCCCGTCTTCTTCGATGACGATTTTTTCTTCGCGGAAGAGCGCTCCGATGATTTTCTTGAATGCTTTCTTGGACATGCCGAATTCGCGACGGATAGTTTCCGGGTCGGTGTGGTCGCCGTAGGGGAGGAATCCGCCTGCTTCTTCGAGCTTTTGCAAAATGGCATTGGGGCTTTCGCTCTTCATCATGCCTTTGTATCCGACCGGAGTCAAGTTGAGCGTAATCTTTCCGTCGCTGGTGAAGCGCTGGATAAATCCTGGCATCGTGTCGCCGATGTAGATGCGTTCCATGCCAGGCGTCACCATGATGCGGCCCGTGTAGCGGTAATCGACGAGGCAATCGACGTAGTCGGGCGTGACTTCGTAAGCGGCGAGTTCTACGCGCTGGCCGATGTGTAAGTCGTTCGTGTCCGGATCGATAAAGCTCTTGATTTTTTCGGTGGCGATGATGCGCCCGCTCTTTTCGTCTTCGAGCACGAATACAACGCAGCGGTCGCCTTTCTGCAATTCGCCAAGCTGTTGCT
>JAEEGK010010378.1_pt1 | contig 21501 bp, 8 predicted proteins | sample 8958771 | NCBI WGS metagenome assembly JAEEGK01 (sample SAMN16246547, study PRJNA631951) | gut metagenome | biome: gut microbiome; feature: rumen; material: SC-attached | host: Bos | place: Iran: Karaj | collected 2018-10 | reverse complement strand
GATAAAATTCCCCTTTCTTTTGCAATGAAATCTTTTAAATTTATTTCAAATTATTTAAGTTCTAAATATTTTTCTAATAAATATATATATAATAAATTTTTATTTAGCCATAATAAAAAAAAAAGAATTATTTATTTAGATTGTGTTGATTACTTACATAATAATAAAAACTGTATAAATTATTTAAGGGGAATGTTCAAAAAAAAAAATTATATATTTAAAATCAATACTCAAAATCCAGATTATATTTTATATGACGTTTTTGGATGTGAACATAATAATCCAAAATATATAAATTCAATAAAAATAGCAGATTATTCTGAAAATATAATTCCTGATTTTAATGAAGCAGATTATACTTTGAGTCAAGCCCATTTTAATTATTTAGACAGATATTTTAAATATCCAAGTTTTATTTATCAATTAAATATTTTAAATAATTATAATATTAAGCAAATAAGAAATGATGTTTTAAAGAAACCTATCAGAACTAAATTTTGTGCTGCTGTTATTAGTAATAACAGCTCTTATAGTTTATTTAGATTAAATTTTATAAAACAACTCAATAAATATAAAATAGTAGATTTAGGTGGGAATGCTTCTAATAATATCGGAGGATTAGTTAAAAATAAAATAGAATTTTTATCTTCTTATAAATTCTCTATAGCAATGGAAAATACTGATGGAGATGGATATATAAGTGAAAAAATAATAGATTCTTTTATAGCAGGAACTATTCCTATATATTATGGCGATTATATGATAGATGAATATATAAATCATAAAGCATATATACTAATTAAAAGTGAAAAAGATATTATGGAAAAAATAGAATATATTAAAAAGATTGATTCTGATAAAGAATTATATAAATCTATTTTAAATGAAAAAGTATTTTTATACAATGATATTACAGAAAAAACAGAACATGAAAGAAAAACTTTTATTAATATTTTTTAATTTAAATTTTTTGAAAAATAATTTGAAAATAATTTATTAATTTTTAAAAAAAGAAATTTATATTTAAAAATTATTTAATAACTAAAATAATATATAATAAATTAAAAAATTCAACTCCTTTATTGAAAATTTTCATATTTTATATTATTTTAATTAAATAAAAAAGATTTAGAATAATCAATAAGAGTAATTAAAAAATGAAACTTAATTTATTAAATCGATATTATTTGCCTGTTCTCCTAATATCAAAATAATTCTATTTTTTAACTCTTCCAATTTTTCCTTAAGTCTGTCATCATAATTATATTTAATTAAAGTAAAATAATATTTATTTTCCTTATTTGAAAAATATTTAATTTTTTCAATTTCTATTTCAATTATATTTTTATCATCAACTTTTGAATTCATTTCTAAAACATTTTTATTTATTGTTTTAATTAATTTATATTGTTCCTTATTTAATTCAAAAGTCCATTTTGGTTTCAAAATCCTTTCAATTTTTTCATTTAACATTTCTTCAGTTTTATTTCTTTCCCCTGGAAAAACCTCAAAACAAGTCATTTTTCTTTGTTGATCAAAAATATAAATAAAAGGACCATTTGTTACAATTTTTGTTAATTCTTTAAATTCATCTGTTACATATGTAAAAATTAATATGTCATCATAACCTTGACATGAATTAATAAAATTCATAATTCCATCAAAATAAATTGAATTTTTAAATTTGTCACAAGGAATTAATATTAATATACAATATCTAAATTTTACATTAGGATATATAGATTTTATTTTTTCAATTTTTTCAGTCAAATCATATTGATTTACATATAAATCTTCTCTAAAATATTGTAATATTGTAATTTCACCTTCATTAATTGAAAATTTTTTTTCTCTATCATTTATATCTTTTACTAAAAGTGAATATCCAACATTAGATAAAATTTTTGGAGTCAAATTTATTGAAAAAAATTTAGTTTTATCTTTGAATAATATTTTAAAGTTAAATGGAATATAATATAATTCAAATCCTTTATGATATTCACAATTAAATTCTTTTCTTTCTAAATTATTTAAATTAGAAATATTTTTAATAGTTTTGAAATTTAATTCACAATCAATTTGATTATTTTCAATGAAACTTAATGCACATTTCCAAGTATATCTTAAATATAAATTTTCTGATTTATGGAATACTTTTAAAAATCCTATATTTTCATTTCCAAATAAAAATTTAGGAAGAGGATTATTTATATTATTTTGACAAATATAAGGAGATAAATAAATAATTTTTGAATTTTCACATAATGTTAAATCTTTATTTAAATTCATAATTTTTTTTACAAAATACATTTTACAATTTCCTTTTCTTTTATTATCAACTTGTTGATTTAAACATTTTTCAAGAATTTCTTTTCTAACATTTATAAATTCTTCTTCATTTTTTAATAAACAATTTTCTTTTATTCTTTTTTCAATTTTATCAAAAAAATTTGAAATTTTAATTGGACATTTTTTCATAAAGGTAATATTATGTCTAGGTTTATAAGGATTATTAATAAATTTATATATTTCATTACATATTTCAATTAAATTCTTTGGAGTTTCTTGAAATAAATTATCTTGATATAATAGTTTAAAATTTTGATCATATATAACAAACATTGGTAAAAAAATAGGCCTTATTCCCATATTTATAAAAATTTTACTATTTGTAACTTCACATAAATTTAAATGAAAATTTTTAATTTTTGGAATTTTATTTTTCATAAAAAGTTCAAATTGTTCTTTATTTTTTGCACAATAATCAGTATAAAAATGATAAGGTTTATCATGAAATAAACAATTAGGTTTATAATCAGTTATATATGAATAAGAACACATTATTATAGTAAAAGATATTAATTCTTCTGAATTTGGATTATTATTATATATATAAAATAAAAGTGAATTCATGTCCTTTATTTTTTGTTCATTTTTATTCATAAATATCAAAAAATTTATCTTTTTTCTTGTTAAATATAAAAATTCTCCTCCTATTTCATAACATTTATATAATTTTAAAGTATATTCATTTGATATATTTTGGATATTTTCTCCAAAATCTAGGTAATAATAATCTTCAGTTTTTGTTATATAATTTCCATTTATATTTAAATGTTTCTCAATTATATATTTATTATATGTGCAATTGAATTTATTTAATGGTAACTTTTGTAATATTTCTGGATAACGAATAAAAAATTTATGCTCATCAAAAGTTAATTCCATTTTTATTTTGTGAGAATTATTTATTAAATAAAATATAAAATTCAAATTATTTTAAAAAAATATTATAAACAAGAAAAAAAATATACAAAGAAAAATATAATTTTTAGTTAATTCTCATTCTTTCAAATAGTGATTTTAAAAAAATTTTTAAATCATCTATAAAATAAAATTTCAGATTAAATTAACATGTATATTATTATTTAAGATATTTTATATAATTTTTATATAAATTATTATTTTTATAATTATTATTATTTGTATTCCCAATTTTATGAAAATATTTAAAAATATATTCAAGAAGCTTTCATTTAAATAATTTTATTTATTAGTTAATAAAAACATATTAATCATTTGATATAATTAAAAAACATTGAATATTTTTCAAAATCAATTTTTTAAATTTTTTAATTTCATTTCTATAATTAATTTATTTAAATAATTTATTTCATTTAATAATTTAAAATTAAAATTAGTAAATAATTTTTATTAAATTTATAAGAATAAAAAAAATTATTTTCTCTAAAAAAATATATAATATATGAAAAAAGAAAGATGATAAAATAAAAAATGAATCATCAAATGCCAGAAGAATTACACAATAAAAAAAATAATAAACAACCACATATTCTACCAAAAAAATGGATGAAAGATAATTTGAAAAAGCCTAATCAAATGAAAAATCATTTATTTGATAGACATCTTTCAAGAACTGGAAGAGGAAAAGAAATTTCAAAAGGTGGTTCAGGAGGGAAATTTACTTGGAATGGACATCAACAAAATTTAATAAGAGAAGCATATTTATACGAAATTGATGATTTTGAATAAAATTGAAATTTTTTAAATAGTCTTACTTGTAAATCTTTTGATAGATTTTAATTTTAGAGTGAATATTTTATCTAATTATAAATTATAATATAAATTTTGGGTTGATAATTATATAAATTAATAATTTCATTTATATTAATGGGTTAGACTTATTTTTATTAAATTTGTTTTTTTTCATTTTTTTTCTGTGCTGTAATTTAATTTAATTATAATATATAATTAAAATATATTATAAATAATATTTAATAAATTTTAAATATTAAAATATAAATTATAGAACATTATATAATTAAAAATAAAATAAATATATTTTTCTAAAAAATGAAAAATTAATCAACAAAAATTGATACATAAAAACTCACTAATAATTTTAAATTAATTATATAATTTTTCCAATATCAAAAATGTTAAATTATAAGACTACAAATTAAAAAAAATGGACACCTTTGATATTGAATCATTAGAATCATATGTTAAACGGTATAAAAGAGATATTGTAGGAAAATTAGAAACATATAAATTTAATGATAAAAATTTTTCAAATCAAAGTGATTTACTAACAATAGTATTAGATTATACTCCAAAGTTAAAAGAGACACAAAATTTTTCCTTATCAAAAATAAAATTAAAGGAAAAACAAGAATCAGAAATAACATTGTTATTAAAACATAGATCAAATTATTCTTTAAACTTAGAAAAAACAAATGAAGAAGATGATAATATTTCTAATAATGATGAATCAAGTGATGAAGAAATCAAAGGAAAAAAAAATTTATTTTCGACTAAGAATAGTTCAAAAATCTTTATTAAAGAAATTATATATAATATAATAGATAATATTGTAAATCCTTCAACAAATAATTTAAATAATAATAATAATTTATTATCAAAAGGCAAGATTAGAATTTATATATTAAATACTGAAAATTTTATTGATTTTGATATTAAATTAGATGAACTATTAATAAATTTAAAAAAAAGAGTTTTAAATCAATTAGAAAATGTTGTAAATTTAAATTTAAAATACCATACTATAGATGGATATGAATTTAGATATATTCAAAAATCTCCATCATTCTTTCATTCAAAATTAGAAAAGAATAATTATCCCCCAAATATGACAATTGCACCAATAAATGAAGAAGATAGTATAAATGAAATTGGAAAAGATTCAATTTGTTTTATTGAGAAAAAAGATTATATTCCAGAAAATAAAGATTTAATAATAGCAAGACCTAAATTATATGGAACTATTCTAAGTAATAGTAATAATGAAATGAAAATTAATTTAAAAATTTATATTAAAGTCAATAAAACAAATATATCAACAACAATAATCCAATTAAATATAAATAGTAATTTAAAAAATGTTTTTGATAAAATAATATTAAAAAATAAATTGCAATATAGAAATATTGAATTATATTATTTTGTTGAGCATGAAGATAATAATGAAGACATGGATAATGCATTATCATGGGAAATGGAATTAAAATATTTATCAACATATGAATTAGATTTATATTCAAAAAAATTTGCTGATGTACCAAATTTATCTGAAATATCCCAATCATATAGATTAAATTTATCTGAAAATTCAAGGAAAAGTAAATTAAATGATGATAAAAATAATTATAATGAATATATCTTTACTGAAAGTACTGCTGGAGTTTATCAAGAATTTGAAGTAATTAAAATAAATAAATATGGGAATAGACAAGAAAGAACTCTTGGTATTGATATGTATAATTTATATAATGATATGCCAAAAAATAAAAAAAATGGAAGTGGGTTATTTAATTTTCATTCTAAAACAAAAAAACCTTTAAGAAAAATTAAAGATATTACTGAATGTGGTATTATTTCTGAAAAAAGTTTCTTTATTAATATTTTTGATAATGAAACAAATATAATTAGAGAATTAAAATATGAAGTTAAACATAAAAATATTAGAAATGAAATAATAGCTAAAATTAATTATTTAATAAATATGAATAAAACAGACAGAAAATTAAATAAAAAATAAAAAATAAAATATAATTATATTTAATTTAAAAAAAACCATATAAAATATTAAAAAAAAAACCATAAATGGAAAATGTAGTGAATAAATTTTATACAGGAGGAATGACAAATTTTGGTTTTGGAACATGGAATTCATTAAGACCAACAACAAGAAAAAATATAAATAATACTCAAAATAACAATTATAATAATATGAGAGAAATTCCTGCTCCAGGACCAAGTTTTTTAAAAACAGTTCGTCCTTTAAGTACTGGAATGGAACCAATACCAAAAACATTATTATCAATGAATAATTATAATAATAATTCAAATTATAATCCTTATAATTCAAATTATCAAAATCAACCAACTGGTAAAACTTTTTTATCACCTGATGTTTTAAAAATGCAAATGTTAGAACAAAAAATAAAACAATTAGAATTACAAAATGAAGATGATAAAATTAATTTTCAAAATATGATGCAAAAAATTCAAAATGATAATGAAAATGATTATCAAAATCAAATTAATAAAATACAACAACAACAACTTCAAAGACAAAGATTACAACCAATAAATAATAATATGTATCAAAATCCATATAATAGAAATATTGATGATGATTATGAATTAAAAAGATTAGAAAGAAGAAGACAAGTACAATATGAATTAGAACAAGCAAGAGAAAAATTAAATGAAGATGAATCATCATCATCATATGAATATGATGAAGATGATGATGATGAAGAAAGTGAATATAATGATAGAAAAATAAAGAAAAGAAAATTAGATTCATTACCTTCATCAGTTGATAGAAAAAGTACTCAAAATTCTAAAAATCCTAATAATTTAAATTATAATAAATTAGTTAGACAAAGTAAATTGATTAATAATCAAAATGAAGATACTAAAGATTTTATGAATCAATTACCTAAACATATTGCATTACAAATGCAATCTGATAATTTTAAAGTTAGAGGAAATTTAGCTTATATTAAAAATACTTTTAGAGAAATTAAAGATGAATTAGAAAATAAATTAGATAATTTGGAAAAAGCACAAAAATTAAATTATGAAAGTTTAAGAAATGTAATTGCTCAAGGAGGAAATGAAAAATTAAAAGCAAGTATTAAAAAAAATTTAGATGGTAAAGATATAAATTTAAATCAATTTGAAGATGATGAGCCTGATTATATTAAAGAATTACCAGATATGATTGATAAAAAAATTCTTGAAAATGAAGAAAAAAGAAGAGAAGATGAATTAAGAGAAATAAATGAAGAAAATGATATGAGAGAAGATGAAAATATTATTCTTCCACCAAATAGTAATAAAGATAATGAGAAATTTATTCCAAATAAAGTTAATTTACCACAAAATAATTATAATAATTATGATTTTAATAAAATTAACGATAAGAATCCATATAGATATCAACAAGAAACAAATAATGATAAAACTAATTTTAGAAATCCTATTGTTGATAGATATGGTAATCTTAATAAAAATAATAAAAGTAATGGAAAATTTAATATGAATAATATGGAACAAAGTGAAATTTCAAATACAGAAGATGAATTTTCAAATTTTTATAAAAAGAAAAATACTAAAAGTGAAAAAAATACAATTAATAAAAAACGTAAAATTAAAAATGTAAATGATGAAGAAGAAGAAGAAAATGAAGATGAGGAAGAAGAATCAGAAAAAGAAAGTGAAGAAAAATCAGAAGAAAAAAGTAGTGAAAAAATAAGAAAAAAAAAATTAATAAATAAACCATTAAAATTAGTAAATGGTGAATTTGTAAGCGATAATCAAAGTGAACCTAAACAAAAACAAATACTTAGTAGAAAAATTGACAATAATCCTTATATAGATGAAAATGCATCTGAACCTTTAGAAAAAAAAAATGCTAAACAAAAAGTAAGAAAAATAATTGAAGAATTTGCTCCTGATTCAGAAGATGATAATGAAGAAGAAGAAGAAGATGAAGAAGAAGAAGAAAATAATGATGATGAAAATAATACAAAAAATAAAAAAAATAAAAGAAATAAAAAAATTAAAGAAGAAAATGAAGAAGAAGAAGAAGATGAAAATGATGATTAATTAAATTATTTATTTATGATATTATTTTATATATTTCTTTAATTTTATATATATATTTGAAAAATTTATTTACAAATAAAACATTATTTTTCAAAGAATAAAAAATTAAAATATATAAAATTTTATTTATTTAAAGGAGATGATAATTTTCTTTCTTTTAATTTAAATGTTCCATTTTCATCAAAATAACCTTGTTGATTCATATCAAAATTATCATCATTCCATTCAGGATCAGGTTCATTTTCATCATATTCTTCATAAATTTCATTTTTAATCTCTTCATCATAGTCATTTTTTTCTAATTCTAAATCATCTTTTGTATTTTTTTCTTTTTCTTCTTCATCATAAAAATTATTTAAATTAGTGTTATTATCTTTTTCAATAAATGGATTCATTGAAAAATCAAAATGAGGTTTTATTAAATTTTTTTCATCTTCTTCATTAAATTCTTCTTCATTATTTTCATCTATTATATTTATATTTCCAAAATTATAATTTAATAATGAATCTTTTAAAATGTTTTTTATATTCAAATTCATTTCTTCATTTCCAGATGACTCAATATCTAAAAATAAATTATTATTATTATTATTTGAAAAAATATCATTGTTAAAAAAATTTATTTTATCATTTTCAATTTCATAATCAATAGGTTTTGTAAATATTTCATTTGAATTAAATGATTTAAAATCATATTCTTTTATTTGTTCTTTTACTATCTTCTTTTCCTCTTTTAAATCATAAAATATTTCTTTGTTATTTATATAATTTTCTGATTTATTATCATTAATTTTAATTTCATCATTTATTTCATTTTTATTTTTTATATTAAATTCTTCTTCTGTTTCAATTAATAAATTATCTACTTTTTTATTTAGATTTGTTTCTTTCTCTGATTGGGGTATAAATGCATTTTCTAAACAACCAAAAGAGTTAAATTGTTCTATTAATTCTTTAATATTTGATGATAAATCTGTTTTTTTTTCTTCTTCATTTTTGTGTTCTCTTAATATTTTTGGAATAAGAATTTTTGTTTCTAAATTATTTTTAGATAAAATATTTTGATTTTCGATTATATTTTGTGAATTTATAATATTTATATTTTCTTTAATTATATTTGATTTTGATTTTATTAATTTTACTTCTTCATTATTATTTCTTTTTATATTCTCAGTATTTTTTGGTTTTTGATTATAATATAACAAGTTATTATCACCTTTTTCTCTTTTTTTCTTTTTTTTATTTCCATCATTTTTTGAATGATTAAATATTAATTGAGCAATTTCTTTTTCAAATTCTTCATAAAATTTATCATCTTTCCTTATATATGATTTTAAAAATTTATTTTCAATTTTAATTAGTTCATCTTCCTTTAAATATTTTATTTCAATTATTTTTTTTTCTTTCAAAGATAAAATAATATTTAAAATAATACTAAACAAAATTAACACTAAAATAAAAATTTTGGTTAAATTAAATTCAAAGAAAAAATTTTTTGAATACAATATTTTTTTATCAATTTGTACAATAATATTAATTGATTTATTTTGACAAATTCCATATTCAACAATTAAAATATATAAAAACTCTTTAAAATTATATAATACAGGAATATTTATTTTAATTTCTTTTGATTTATTCATATATATTGAATTTTTAATTTTTCCAGAATAATCAATATTATTAAACTTAATTTTTCTAATCTTTAATTCTAAATCTCCTATATTTTTAATTTTAATAATTTTATTTACTTCAATAAGTGGTTCATTAATTTTTAAAATAAAACTATTATTAATAATTGCTTGATTATCTATAAAAAATTTTGGAATTCCTTCTCCACCTTTCCCAATAAGTTTAATTAAAGTTATAAAAGTGTGATTATTTCTTAAAATTAAAATAGAATTTATTTCTGAATTTGTTAATGGTGAATAAATAATTGGACCTATTATAATTTCTTTGGCTGGGTCAATTTTTACTAATTTAGATGCATTTTTGTCTAGATATACTTCTTTAAAAATATTATTTAATTCAACATCAATATTGTAGGATAAAAGAGCATTTTTACTTTTAGCATGTATATTTTTTAAAAATATTTCATCTTTTGTTATAATATTATAACTACATATTATATTTTTTATTTCTTGAAATTTTTTCTTTTCATAAGTTGATTTCAATTTAAAATATATTTTATTAATAAAATTATCATTTAATTCCTCAAAATTAATTTCATCAGTACTAAATAAAATTTCAGAATTAAATTTTAAAAATGTTTTATCTTGAAAATAACAAGAAAAATTATAATATTCTTTTTTTAAATCATTAAAATTTGAAATATTATACTCTGAAAAATTAAAATTTTCTTCAAAGTACCTTGAATCAGCAATAAAAGGTTTAATTGTTAATATTTTATTGGTTGGATTAAATATTTTAATATATTTCTCACTTGAATTCCCAATTTGAACTATTTTAAAATTAATTATTTTTGTATATATAAAATTTGGATTAAAATCATTTTTAATAATAAAATTTATATTACTACTTTCTAAATTCGAATATATAGTAATATTTTTATCAGATGAAATAACATTATTAAAAAATTGTTTTAATTGTTTCCATTGAAATAATTGAAAATATGATATCATATATTTTTCTCTATCAATTATTTTAGAATATAAAATCTTATAAGGATTAATTTTCAATCTTGCAACTAAATTTGAATTATATATATTAGGGGGTAACGTTGCATTATTTGTAAAATTTTGATATATTATTATATAAGGATAATTTGAATTAATACTTATTATTTTCAAATTTAAAGGATATGAATGCTTTATTAATATTGGAATTAATAAGGCATTATGATAATTTATAATATCAGAATAAAAATAAAGATTTGATGGAATAAATTCAATTTTACCTTTTACAAAATTCATTTTAATTTCTATATTTTTAATATTTTTATCAAAAATTAATGATATATTTTCTGAATAATTACCTTCATTCATTAAACTTGAATTAATTGTTAAATTCACATAAATCTCAGAGAAAGGAGGTATATTAATTTTATTAATTTTCTGAAAATTTTTTTCTACAAATATTTTATTTGTTTTTATTTCAAATGAAATATTTTTATTATTTTTATTTTTAAAAATTATATTTCTTTTAATAATTTTACCAATTGGTAAATATCTAAGATTAATACTTTCATAACTTAAAGGATCATTAATACAATTAATAATAGAATATAAAAAATATTTATTACACATTTCAAGATTTCCATTATTTCTTTTACAAATATAAAAATCAACTGATTCATCATATATTGTAAATGGTAAAATATAAAAAGAATTTAATATATTTTTTAAAGGAATATAATAATTTTTAGCATTTAAAGCTGAAAATTTTTTTCCAATTTTTATTCTAAATACTACCAAATTATTTTCTTTACTCCAAGCGTTTATACTTAAAAAATTGGTAATATTCATAATTTCATAATTAGTATTTGAACCAATTAATTCAAGAGGAATTTGATTTGGGAATCTCATTTTATGTAAGTACATACTATTATCAAAATTGTCAATATATAAAGAATTATTTAAAATAAAATCTTTATTTTCATTCTTTTCAAAACTAAATATATATTTTAATTCAATAATTGGATTAATTTTATTATTTGTTTCTAAAAAAAATATACCTTTAAATTTTTTATTTTCATCATAATTAATATTAGAACAATTTAAATAAAGATACCCTACAGTTTTTGTTTGATTAAAATCAAAATATATTAATTCATCTTTTTTCATAAAACCTATATTTTTTTCTTCATTATTTAAAAATATCCCCTTAAATAATAATTTTTGTTTATCATTATTACTAATATTAATTGGAATAACTCTTATTTCCTTATTAAAATTTTTAATAATTCCAAAATTAAAAAATGAAGGGAATATATTAAATGGAATATCATCAAATTTAATAAGAACAGGAATAACAATAGTATCTTTATTAGTTCTAAAATGTAATAACCCATATTCATTTTCAGAATATTCTTTAAATAAATTAATTGTTAAAATTTTTTTATATTTCTTAGTAGGGACTTCAATATCTTTTTTAATTTCATTATTAAATGATAAATTAATTGATGTAAAACTATTTATTATTTCATATATTATTAATTTATCAGAATGTGGATTATAAATAGAAATATCTGAAGAAAAAAAAGTACCTTTATTCCATTTATGAAAATAAATTGGCTTAATTTTATATTTGTTTTCAATACCTTTAACAGAAATTGGATAAATGATAACACTCTTTTTATTATCAATATTTAATTCTATATAAATATTGCCTTTAATAACTTCAATTGAATCAATTAAAATCACTATTTGAAATAATATAGTTTCCCCTGAAGGAAGAATTTTAGGAAATTCAGTTTTTTGATTAATATAATATTCTGATTCATTTAAATTTTTTTTTTTCACTACAATAAGAGTTTGGTATAAATCAGTTTTTGTTCCTAAAATTATAATATCTCTTTCTGATAAATTTTTCATTTTTAAAATAACTAATGATGGAATACATATTTGCTTTTCTAAATTAATATTCTGTGGATTAAATTTAATTATATCTTTTATTGTTTCAAATGATTGAATATCTTTTATATTTTTTATTAATTTTGATTTGAAATACAAATTTCTATCAAGATTTGGATAAAAATATGCAGTTATATAGGGAGAATATTTTGTTGAATTTAAATTCAAATTTTTTTTTATTATTTTAAAAATTTGTTTTTTATCTTCAGATACTTCTATATCTTTTAAAATTTTTGTAGTTAAAATAAATAAATGTTTATTAAATTCTAAATTTTTATTACCTTGAAGTTCATTTAAAACTTCATATTTATTTAAATTTTTCTTTTTCAAAAATATATTTTTCTTTTTTATCAATATATTATCAGTATAGATATCATTAAAAAGAAGAATAAATATTAATAATATATTTTGTATTTTCTTGGCCTTCATTTAAAATAAAGAAAGAATAAAATATTAAATTATGATTAATGTATAAAAAAAGAATTCATTGTCAAAATTGTTAGAAAATATTTTTTAAAATAAACAAATAAAATGAAAAATTTATTATAATAAAAATAAAAATAATATATAAATTTTTAATTAATTTTTTCATAAAGTAAACAATAAGCTTTATCCAATTCTAATTTTTTTAAATCAGAAACTTGTTCACATCCTTCATCTTGAAATAAATACCATTTAGAATCAATATAATTTTTACAAGCAGCATAATAATGGCCTCCCATCATTCCTACCCCTCCAATATGAAAAATTATTCCAATTAAATTATATATATTATTATTTTTGCTTTTTTCTTTAGACATATATTTATCTAAATTAAAATTTTCAAAAGTAAATAAAATATTTCTATCATCTTTTTGAAGATTATGTGTCCTTAAAAAATGAAAAAATAAATATTTTGGTGATTTTATTATTTTTGTTTCTTTAATATAATTTGTTGATTTATTACAAAAATTACAATAAAAACTAAGTTGCTCTTTAAAATATTCTTTAGTAATAAAATAACTTAAACATTTATCTAATGATAATTCTCCTTTTTTTTCTTCAGGTTTTTTCATAAAATCAATAATTAAATTATTAGATATATTATCCAATGATGATAATTGAAATTTTATATTATCATTCCAAATAATAAAAAATTGAAGGTTTTTACTTTTTTCTATTTTTATTTGTTCTAAATAATAGTTTAAACTAATTTTAATATTTGGAACAATTATTGAATTAATTAAGTTTTCTTTATTAATTTTTGATTGCTTTATACCTATAATAAAAATAAAATTAAATTTTAAAAATTTATTTAATTGATTTTTTTCAAATTCATTCTCAAAAATTAAAAAATTATTTTTTAAATCAAATTCATTTTTTTTTATATTTAAATCTAAACTATAATAATCAATAACTCTTTTATATATTTCAGATAAATCATTTTCAATATTAAAGACAAATCCTATTTCAGTTCCTATTTTATTTATTGAATTATTTTTATATACATAATTACTAATTATAATATTTATTTTTTCATTTAAAATAATTTTTGAATTTAATATTTCATCTCTTATTCTATTCCAATTTAAATTTATTTTTAAAAATAAATCATTTGAATTATATATTTCTTCATTACATTGAATAAAGTATAAATATTTTTTATTTTTAAAAGTATTTTTTAAAAAAGCATCTTCATTTATAATTTTTTCTTCAAAAACACAAATTAAATTAGTTATACAAAGATTATTATTTAAAATATCCAATATATCTTTAATTTTTTTTTTATTATATTCTTTAATCGATATTGGAAATTCAATTTTTAAAGTATTTGAATTTTTCATTCCATTAACTATATAACAATCAATTATATAATTTTCTTTTTTAAATTTTTCTTCTTCATCATCAAAAATAAATTCAGGTTTATGTAAAGCAAGTTGAATTAAATTAAATGGGTCATAAGTTTTTCTTATATTATGACAAATACAACATTCATTAATATTTTCAAACATTCCATAAAATAAATCAATAATTATAGATTTATTTCTTTTATTAAATAAATCCCATTGTTCTATAAAACTCATATTATAAATATCATTATTATTAGTTATTTGTATTCCTTGATTCATATCTTCATTTAAAACATCCAATAAATATAATAAAAATTGACTTGCATCTTGTTGTGAATATGATTGATATAATTGATTATTATTTCCAATTTCTTCCTTTAAATCTTTTGGAAATATTTCTTCTAAATTATTTGGAATCCATAATTTTTCTAATAATTTAACATATTCTTTTAAAACTTTTCCTTCTGAACCTTCTGGATTATCTAAGTTTAATTTATTTTTATATTCTCCTTCTAAAAAGAATTTTGTCAATGGAAAAATATTACTTAAACATTGAAAAACTGAATTCATAAAACATGTATTTCCAATATTTGTTATTCCTCTTCTTCCATTTAATTTTTCTAATTCATATGATTTGTTTATGAAATTTTCAGAATTTAAATATATATATTTTGGTTTATGAAAAATTATGTTATAATTTTCACTATTAATATCTTCTTTTTTGATATTATTATTAATAAAGTAAATAAATATTGGATTATCAATTTTTATTTTTCCAATAGGAAATACTTTTTTTTCTAATTCATTTTTTTTAATATAATTCTCAATTGATTCTAAATTTTCATTAGTTTCATATATATCCTTATTATTAATAAGACCAAGTTTTTTTGGTATTTTATCAGATTTAATACCTTGAGTTATTATTTTAATTATTCTAATAAATATTTTTTCTTTGTTTAAATATGAAAATTGGAAATGTTCTAATAATTTATTTTCTTGTTTATCATAAAAAACAACAGTTGATTCTTTTGTTTGTTTAATAATTTCAATATCATATTCATAATTTTCTTTAAACATATTCCAAACATTTTGATAAATTATAAAATATCTTGAATTTTCTGATTGAAATTCCCAATTATTATTTTCATTTAATAAAATATTCTCTGGATCATTAATATCATTAGTATTTAAATAAGTATTTAAATCTTTTATAAGAATTTTGTTTATTATTTTTCCAGGATGTTCATTTGAACAATAATTTTGATAATCTGAGGGTTGGTTTGTAGATAAATCTTGTAATTCACTTACATATTTATATCCGACATATTTTTTCCATTTTTCAATCCATTCTTTTGAGATACAATAATCATATATGTTTGATTTTATTTCTTTTTCATAATTTAAAGTTGAATTTAAATAAAAAATTATTTGCTCCCATTTACTTAATTTTTTAATAGTTTTTTTCTCCATTTTAATTTATTTATTATATTTATACTTTTTAAAAATAGTTTTTTTCCTTAATTTAAAATAAAAACAAATTTGTTATTTAATAAATAATTATTGTTTTTAATTTAAAAAATAATTAAATTATATAATTTAATTATTTTAAATTTAAATAAATCATATATTTTTAATTCCTTTTAATATGAAAAATAAATTAATGAAAATTATTGATTATCAAAAATAAATTAAATTTAATTTTTCAAAAAAGATAAAAAAATAAATAATTTTTTTCTTTAATTGTTACAAGTACAAATGAATTATGAAATGAAAAATGTAAAAAAATTAAAAAAAATTAATAAAATTTTATTGTAAACATTTTTTTTCATAATGATATTTTAATCTAATCAAAGTAAAAAATGGATTTAAAATAATAAAAAAATGAATTAGAATAATATTCTTGATGATAAAGATAATATATGTTAATTACCAAAAAATTCTGGTATGATATAATAAAATTTATTCATATTTTTATTTAAATTTAAAAATGTCTAAATTGAAATAATATAAAATAATATAAGCATATTTTTCACTTATTTATAATTAGATATTTCTCTTTTCAATTATGAATATTTTTATATTTTTAATAATTTTTAACTATTTTAATTGTTTGATTTAAAATGATTAAATTAATTTAAATGTAAACCATTTAATTCAAAAAAAAAATAATTTCTAACTTATTTTGATAGATATGATATATAAATAATTTGAAAAAAAGATAAGACATATAAAATGAGTGAGAATTCTGATTATAATTATGAAAACAATGGTTTTGAATCAATAGATTTAAAGGAATATAATTCTAAAGTTTTTATAGGAAATGATGAAGATGATAGAATTTCTTTTCTAAGTGATTCATGTAAAAATTTAATTGAGCATGGAATTTCCAATTTAATAACTGGAATGACTGGAATGACAGATAATTTAGATTTTGAAGGAATATACAAAAATGATATAAATTCCACTGAGAAATTAATTGTAAATGAAGAAAATAGTGTATCTAATGAAAATGAAAATTTGCAATTTTTAAATCAAAAAAGAAATAATACAACAATTAAAAATAGTTTATCAGATGTTATGAAAAATGAAAATATTAAAAATAGAGAAATTTTGCAAAATAAAGAAAAGAAAAAAAGAGGAAGAAGAGAAAAAAATTCTGTTGTAAAAGGTGAACATACAAAATTTGAATTTTTTAATATGCTTCATAAAATAAAAGTCTTTTCAAATAAGTGTATTATTACAACAATAAATGGATTTCTTAAACTTGAAAAAAAGAATAAAACTATAAAAAAAAATTTAGGACAAATTACAAAAGATCGTACTATTACCTTAAATAAATTACTTCTTAAATCAAAAATTAAAGATATTATTAGTTCGAAGATTTCATGTAAATTCACAAAATATAATGAAAATTATAATGAACAAGTTATAAATGATTTATTATTAACTACTTCAAATGAAAAAATTAAATATATTCTTAATTTAACTTATAAGAATTTTATTACAAATATATTTTCAAAATATAATGAGGAGGAATTTTTCCAAGAATTCAACTTTGAAAATAAAGATTTATTTAAAAGTATAAATCTTGAAAATAAAGAAAGATATTATGATATAATTAAAGATATATCTAAAGAATTGGAAAACAAAAAACCAAGAAATAGAAAAAAAGAAGATTATAGAAATGAATTTATTTTAAATATGAAGGATAAAGAAATTAATTTATCTGAAAAACAATAAGATAAACAATATTAAGGTATTTTATAAATTATTTATAAAAAAACTATTATTAATTGTATTAACTATATCTAATACTTTTTAAATTTTTTATTTTAAAATTAATTAAAAAATAACTTAAATAAGAATAAAAAGATAAAAATTATCACATAACAATAATTATTAAGTAAAGTAAATATTAATATAAAAAATTTAATAATATAATTAACTATTTATAATAATTTTAAACTATATTATATATAATTATAATTTCCTGAATAAATAAATCTGAAATAATATTTAAATAAATATATAATAAATTATTCTTTCATTTTTAAGGATTCTTTAATTTTTTTAATACCTAATTGTGCTGCATTTTGTTTAGCTTCTGAGGGAGATAATCCTTTTCCTTCAAAAAAAAGATTATCATTAATATAAGCTTTAACAATATATCCATCTTCAATTTGAGAACTATAAAAATGTGGCATTTGTTTTATTTCTCCACATAAATCTGAAAAATCATTAACTGCAGATAATTTAATTTCATCAAAATGATAAATACAATATAATAAATATGGGATATACATATTATGTAATAATTGAAAACAATTTTCTAAATTACTATCAATATATATTCCTCCTATTAAAGCTTCAAAAATATCAGCAATAAATTTTGGAAATTCACTGGATGAATTTTCATATTCAGTAAATTTTCTATTTAATATTTTTTGAATATTCTCTTTTTGTAAAAACTTTTCATAGTTTTTTTTTATTTTTTCTCCTGAATATTTAAAATATAAAGGTAATGTCCATATATAAGATAATTTACACATAAAATTATTTGAACATAAAAAAGATTTAATTTTTGTTACAGTATAATTATTAAATTTTTTTGCTTGAGATTCTAAATTTAATTTTTTTGCTATATAATTATCATTTTCATATATTAATGGTGCAAATATTTTATATAAAAATAATTCAATATAAATTTCAACAATACTATCACCTAATAATTCTAATTTTTCATAATTATTAATTGTATCATAACTCACTGAACTAAAAACATTTCTTAATATTTTTTTATTATTAAAATTATAACCAATAATTGTTTCAAAATTTTGATATCTTTTATATAAATCCATCTGTTTTATATTACTTTGATATTTTGTATAATAATCTTCCATTTTTTCAATAGTTATATATTCATTTTCTTTTTTAAAGAAATTAAAACCATCAAGGAAAGATATTTCTTTAGGTGGTATTTTCCCATCTAATATTAGATAATCTTCTAAGTTAAAATTAGGAGATTTAATATTACATCTTATTAAAGTATTTTGTGAAAAATGTTCCCATACTTTTGATTTTTCAATTAAATATATTGCATCGTTTAATTTATTTCTAGCTAAATAACAAGCAGCAATTAAACTTTCTAATATATCAGCAATTGTTTTTGAACTTATTTCAAATTTTATTTGTTTCAATAAATCAACTGAATAAATAGGAATAATATGATTACCTATATTTAAATTTTCCCCTTTTTCTGATAAATATTTATTATTTATATAAGAAACTCTTAATTTTTCTAAATCTCCTATTTTTAAATCAGTATTTTCTTTGTTATATGTATTAAAAACAATTTCTGAAGTAATAAAAAATTTTAAAATTGTATCTCCTAAAGTTTCTAAAGTTTCATAACTAAAAAATAAACCACATGATGGTGGAGTACACGCATAAATAAAATATTGATATGAATTTTTATTTAAATTGTTTTCCATATTAATTTTTTTGACTAATTCATATGGATATAAAAATCTAATAAAAAAAAGAAATATGCTTGGAATTGCTATATATAATTCAATTTCTTCTTTTGAAAAAAGAAAAAAAATTAATTCATCATCAGGATATAGTGAATATAAATACTTTACTTTATTTTTTGAAATAATTTGTTTTTGTTTATTTTCATCTTTGTCTTTATTATATAATGCTATTTCATTTTTTTTTCCTGAATAAATTTTTAAATATAAAATATTATCTGAAATTTTTAATTCTTTCACTTTATATTTTTTATAATTATATAATTTCAAAATAGCAGAGCATTTATGAGATATTTTATTTTGATAATATTCTTCAAAAGTTCCATTTAAATTTTTATCATTAAATGATGATTTAATAATATCATTTTTAAATTCTGCATCATTAAAACATAATATATCAATAAAAGTATCAAATCTATCATTTTTATTAAAATGATTTTTATATTCTAATAATTCCTGAGTTGTTTTATTATATATCAATTTATTGATATTTTTAATATTTGTTAAATCTATTTTTTTATTATCTAAATTTGGTTCAATAAATTTTCTTATTAAATCAAAATCAATATATGGATAATTTTCATAATAATTTATAAACACAGGAACAATTAAATGATATGTATTGTCTTTCTTTTCTTCATTTTTTTTAATATTATCACTTGGGAATATTTCTCTACTTAATTTTAAATTAAATTTTTTTATAATAGAAACTTGCTTTTCATCTAATTTAACCGAATTAATTTTATAAATTTTACAAGGCCTTTTAATTTGTTCTATTTTTGAATAAATAAAAAAAAAAATTGGAAATTCAACTGAAAAATAACAAATGAAACCAAATTTAGAAATTTTTTTATTTATTAAAATAACATAAAAAGAAAAAATATTTTCTTTATCATTGAAAAGATTTTCTAAATGAATTAAATTATAGGCATTTGTATCAGCTAAATTCTTTTTATGATTTGTTTTATTTTTCATTTTTGTTAATTTTTGAAATTTATTTTCTTTTAAATTATTTTCTTGAAATAAATCACAATTTGATTCTTTATTATTATTCAAAGTTCTTTTTTTTCTAATGAAAGATTCATATAATTGTTTTTCATCATCATTTGAAACAATTTGATTTTCTTCAAATTCAATATTTTTTTTATTAGATTCTTCCTTTGCTGATTTTTTACTTAAAGAAATATTTTTATTTGGTATTATATTCTTTTTTTCTTTTGATTTATTTTTTTCTGTCTTTGCATGGTTTTTATTCATTCTTTTTTATATTTTTAATAATTTAGAAGAAGTAAAATGTTTTTCAATATTTAAAATAGACAATATAAAAGAATATATACAAAATTTATTTAATTTTTTTAGTTTTAATTAAAATAAATAAAAATAAAAATAATATTATACTTTTCATTATAAATATTTAGAATATCTACTATTATTATAATATTAATATCTTTATTTTTTTCTATTTTCATATATAAAAATATATTGAATAATTTGAAAATTAATATTAAAATAAAAATAAATCAAGAAAATAGAATAAATAAAAATTATATATATCTCAGAAAAAAAAGATTATACTAATAAAATATATTTTAATTGTTTCCAATATCATAAAAAATTTTTTGTATATCATTTAAAGTAATAGACTACTTATTCTATATATAATGGAAAAAAAATTTGTAGGAATAATAAACATTAATTATTCAGATATTAATATGAATAATAAATAAAAGAATTTTTTAAGATGATTTATTTTAAAAATAAGTTTCTAATAAATTTAGATGATTTATTGATAAATAATAATATTGTTTTTATTTATATAAATTCAATATTAATTCTTGCCTGATATTAATATATTTTGTTATAGAATTCATTTTAAAAAAAGAATATTTC
>JAEEGK010010373.1_pt1 | contig 21506 bp, 6 predicted proteins | sample 8958771 | NCBI WGS metagenome assembly JAEEGK01 (sample SAMN16246547, study PRJNA631951) | gut metagenome | biome: gut microbiome; feature: rumen; material: SC-attached | host: Bos | place: Iran: Karaj | collected 2018-10 | reverse complement strand
TTTTGATTACTTGAATTTTTACTTAATTTACTATTTGTCGAATTTTTCCTTTTTTTTGCTTTTTCTACTAGTTCTTCATAATCAATTTCATTTTCATTAATTCCTTCTCCAGTAATATCAATTAGTTCATTCATATTTTTTTCTTTTTTTGCATTTTCAATTATATTTTTTATATTATGATAAATTTCCATATTTTCTTCTCCTTTTTTTATTATTTGTTCTGTTATTGGATTTATTAAAATATTCTTATCGAATTTTTCATCAATATTTAAATTAGAAAAATTTAATTTATATTTATTCCCATTTGTATTATTATCTTCTTTTTCATATTTAACTAATTGAAGAATAATAATTTTTCCTATTTCAATATTACTTCCTTTTTTAATATTTTCATTATTCAATAAACCAGTAAAAGTAGAACCAATAATATTAACTTCAAAACCTTTTTTACTTTGAGTAAGAATTTCACAATTATAAAAATTATTATTAATCAAATTTTTTGGAGATAAAATTAAACCATATTTAATAACACTTTCTCTTAAAGAAACATTAACTTTCCAATCATTATTTTTTTCATAAATAGAAATAACTCTACAAATACAAATATTATTAACACTAAATAATAAATAAGGTTTCGAAATAGAAATTTCATCAGTTAATTCTCTTAAACTTGCTCTAACAATAACATTATTAGCAAGTTTAATAAATAAACCTTTTTCATTAGAAGAAGTAATATAACCAACTGCAATTGTATTTAATTCAATAGAATCTTTACTTCCAAATTTCATTATTTTATTTCTTAAATCACAAGAATTAAAAGAAGAAAATCTTTGTAAAAATTTTGTAGTAGAACCATTCATTATTATATCATAATCATCATTATCAATAATACTATTTCTTAATGATGCAAAATATCTATTTGAATTATTATCTTTTGATAATATTCTACATTTTACAATTTGACCTTTTTTATAATATTCTAAAGGATTATAATGAAGAAAATCTGTAATTTCACAAATATCTACAAATGTCTCTATTTCTTTTGATATATTTAAATCTATAATTAATCCTCTTCCATCAATTGCTTTTAAAATTCTTGCTGGGTATATTTTTCCTATTTTAATTTCTGTATCTTCTTCTTTTATTATTGAACAATTTAATTTTTTGTCACAAAAAAATTTTATTTTATTCCCTATTTTATATTTTAATCCTTCATCATTTATCATTTCTATTGGAATTGTATTAAATGGTATTTGTAATTTATCATTAATTAAATCATTATTTATACATATTGTAATAGGTAATTTTGTATATGGTTTTATCATTGAAATAATTCCTATATTTTCTTTTTTATTTGTTTTATCTAATTCATTTGATATTTCTTCATTTGTTATATATGAATTTGTATCATTTTCATTTATTAAATCTTTATCATCAATTGGTGCTAAATCATATAATTTTATTTTTTTCTTTTTTTTTGTTTCAACATTTACTATTCTTATTATTTGATTTTTCATTTTTAATTCTGAAACAGAATTAAATGAACTTTTACTATCATTTGAATTTTTTCTTAAATTTATTGTTTGATTTAATATTTTTGTTATTTTATCTATATTTCCTGGGAAACTATATATTTCCATTCTGCCTAAAATTTTATTGTCACAAAAGAAAAATATATGATCTTTTTTAATTCCTGTAATTACACAATTTACAATATCTCCTATTTTTTTATTTGATAATTTATTTGTGTCATTATCTTTATAATTAATTAATTTTGATATTATTTCTTTTGGTATTTCTGCAATATATAAATTTAATTCTTTTTCATATGAAATTATTTTCACATTTATTTCATTTCCTTCTTTAATTTTATCACTAAATTTTATTGATTTATTATATAAGAATGAAAAATTATATAAACTTGATATTATTTTTATATTACAATCTTTATATTTTGCATATATATAATTATCTTCAATATTTTCAATTTTAACTTTATATTCTTTATTTATAATAATATTTGTTTTTGAAGTTTTATCTGAAATTTTTGAAATTTTTTTTAATTCTTCAATTTCATAATTTGATCTAATTTTACTTTCTTTAATTAATTCACTTTCTTTATAATCTGAATAAACTTTTAAATCAAAATAAAATGATCCATTATTATATTTACATATAACAGTTTGTCCTGGTTTATAATTATTATTTATTTGATTATTTTTCATCAATATTTTTTTCTTACCATAAAATTGAATATGTATACCTTTATCATTAATTTTATTAACAAATCCATAATAAATTTTCCCATCAATAAATTGTTGTTCTTTTATTTTTTTGATATTTTCATTAATATGTAAAATATTATCTTTATTATCAATTAAAATTTGTTTCATAGTAACAAATAAAATTCTATTATTTTTATCATGATATAATACTAACATTTCAATTTCTTCATTATTCTCATCAAATATATTTTTAAATATTTCTTCATAATAAAAATCACCACAATGTTCTTTTGTTATAAAAGCATAATAATTTCCTTTAATACTTTTTTTATCATTAAGAATTAATTTTGCTATTAAAAACTCATTAATTAAAGCTTCTTTATTATCATTAATAATTTTACTATCAACTCCTTTTTTAATTAAAGTCTTAATTAAAGTTTTAATTTTAACTATAGAAAATTTTAAAATATCACCTTCATTAATTTCATCAATATAATCTTTATCTAAAGTATTTAAAACAGTAATAATATTATTCATTAAAGGATTTCTTCTCATTAAATTTTCATAATCACCACATGAAGGAGAATAAATTTGATTATCTTTTGTTAAAAACATTTTTCCATTTGAATAATTAATTCTAAATACTTTATATTTATATAAATTTCCAATTGTAAATTCACCTTTTTTAATAATTGATTTAGAATTAATTAAAGTTCCATTAATATTATTAGAATGAGAAAATAAACCATTTCCAAGATAAATAACATAAATTTCTTCTCCTTCTTTTATCTCATTAATATTATTATATAATTTTACATTTTCATCCATTAAAGTTTCTTTCATTGTTAATATTAAATTTTTAGTTTGTTCATTATATATAAAAATTCTTGCATTAATTTCCATTCCAACTTTAAATTTTTTTGGAATTTTTTTTAAGGGAAAATCAGTTATTTGAAATAATGGAATTTTTCCATTTATAAAATTATTTATTGTTATATCAATATCATCTTTATTTATTTGTTTTATTTTACATTGAACAATTTGACCTACTTTAATTGAAGAATATGTTAATAAATCATTTTTATTTAATGCTGTTATTATTGGAATATCATCAAAATAATTATATTCTTTTATTATTACATTTTTAAATTTTTGTCCTATTTCTATTTCTGGAATTAAATTTTCAATTTCATTATTTATATTTTCTTCTTCTTCTTCTTCTTCTTTTTTTTGTTTTTTTCTTTTTTTACTCATTTTTTTTTCATTTTCTTTTTGTTTTCTCATTCTTTTTTTTAAAAAATTGGAATTTAAATCTTTTGGTAAATTTGAATTATGTAAAAAAGCTTTAATAGGTAAATTATCATCTTTATTATTATCTTCATCATCTTCTTCTTCTTCGTTTTCTTCATTTTCTTCATTTTTACATTTTGTTAATTCTACTAAATAAGAATTACCAAAAAGTATTTTAATAACTTTAGCATCAAATCTTTTCCCAATTAAATTTTCTTTATCTTTTATATTTTCAATGTTTAAATTTCTTATTTGATCTAATGAAGAAAGAGAACACATTTTTCTTTTAAGAGAAAAATGAACAACTCTTACAAATAAATTTTTATCTTTTTTATCATTTTTAATATGATCAATAAATATTGTTCCTATATTTCCACCAAAAGAAATTTCACTTCCGTTAATTAAATTTCTAGTAATATTTCCTTTAAATAAAAATCCTGGTCTTATATTTGAAAAATCAATTGTTTTAATTGGAAATTTATATTTTTGTAAATTTAATGAAACTGAAATTTCAATTTTTTTATCTTTATTTGTAATTACTTTAACAACTTTAAAAAAATAATATGAACCTATTTTTTTATTAGTAACAATTGATGAATCTTCATCTTTATCATTTAAATCAATAATTTTAATAATATAATTTTTATCATTTTTTTTTATTTTAGCTTTATTTATTTTATTCTTTCTTTTACTAGTATTAATTTCTTCACTTTCATTTTCCATTTCTTCATTTTCATTTTCTTCATTTTCCATTTCTTCACTTTCATTATTTTCCATTTCTTCATTTTCATTTTCTTCATTTTCCATTTCTTCACTTTCATTATTTTCCATTTCTTCATTTTCTTCACTTTCTTCATTTTCATTTTCTTCACTTTCATTTTCATAACTTTCATCATTATCAGAACTAAATTTAAAATCAGCATAATAATTCCCTTTATTATCAATATTTAATTGTCCATATAAATCCATTCCAACAGTAATTTTTTCAACTTTTAATCCAGTATTAACAATTTTAGGATCAATACAAATTAATAACTTTTTATTTAATCTCCCTCCTTGATTTTCAATTTGTATATCACCACCAGAATTAATAACAGCACCAATTAAAAATTGTCCAATTGAAAAATAATTAATAAAAGAATCATTATTATTTAAATTTAATCCTGAATAAGAAGAATGAATCATTGCTTTTTTATTTCTTGAATAATCACAAATCATATAATCTTTATAAATTTCACAAATTGATAATAAAACTAAATCTCCTTTTGAAAATTTTGGTAACATTACTCTACTTTTTATTTTTTCATTTTCATTTATATCAAATTCTGTTTTTTTTTCTATTTCTTTATTTTTTGATTTTGATAAAGACTCATTTTTAATTTTTCTCTTACGAGATAATAAATTTCTATTTTCTTTTGAATGATCAATCATTGCATTATTAAAAGAAAAATCATCTTTTGATGATGTTCCTCTTGGAAAATAATCAATTAATTCTTTTGATGGTTTTGAAGGAGTTTTATTCTTTTTGTATCTTTTCATAGAAATGAATAAAAATAAATTTATTTTAGAATATTTAATAAAGTAGTAATAATGATAAAAAAATTAAAAATATACATTTTAAAAATTTATTAAATCAAAATTATTAATAATATAAATATGATTAAAATCCTATTAAATAAAAAAAATATAACATTTAATCAAATAAAAATAAAAAAAAAAAAATTTAAAAAATGGATAACTTACTTAAAGGAGCAAAACCAGGTGCAATATCAGAAGGAGTTCTAGAAGAATCAAATGAAAATATAGTAGAAAATGAGGAATCAGCTTCTTCAAAAAAAACTCCTCCTCCAAAAAATATAGACGAAGATAGAAAAGATTCATTCGTAGTAAATGTAAATATGCAAAATTTAGACAATTCTTCAAATATAGGAGTAAATATTGCAATAAATGAAGCATCACTTTCAAACCCAACTCATCGTATAAATTCAGCATCTCAAAGATCAAATGAAGAAGAAGAAAAATCAATTCATAGTAACAAAGGAAATTTAATAGAAACTCCAAAAGATAAAAATGAAAATTTAGAAAAGGAAGAAGAAGATAAAAAATTATATGAATTAAATATAAATAAAGAATCAAAATCAAATTCAAATAATGAAGAAGAAGAAGAAGGTGAAAGTGAAAATGAAAGTGAAAGTCAAAGTCAAAGTCAAAGTAATAGTCAAATTAATGAAATAAGACAAAGTCAATATGAAACTATTGAAAGATATTATGCTGAATTAAGGAAAAGTTATGGTCCTAATAATCAATGGGAAGATCCTGATTTTGGACCAGAGAAAAATGATTATTTTACTGAGAAAGATGAAAATAATGATGTTGAATTAGAAAGAATTACTTTTGATGATGATAAAGTTAATTTTTTTATTTATGAAAATTCCTCTCATAATATAGATTATGAATTTAAAATTAAAAATGGTATTTTAAGAGATAAATTTTTTTTAGGAGCTTTTTTAATGCTTTTTAGAAGAAGAGAAGAATATTTTCAAAATTTAATTTTGGATATTGAACACATTAAAGAAAATATAAATGCAGGTTTTTGTGGATTTACTTTTTTTATTAATGGTGAATGGAAATCAATAACAATTGATACAAGATTACCAAAACATCAAAATGATGAATTTTCACTTTCTAATACAGAAACACCAAATGCTTATTGGATGTGTCTCTTTGAGAAAGCTTATGCAAAAGCTTTTAATACTTATGGTGTTCTTGATATGATTGGAGTTACTGATTTCTTAGTAGATTTAACTGGTGGTTATGCTAGATTAAAAGAATTTGTTGGTGGAAAAGATTCTGGATTTGATGAAAATAAGAAAAAAGCACTTTTTGAAGAAATTCAAAAAGCTCTTAATCAAAAATATTTAATTGGTTGTATGAAGTATGATGCTTCTAAAGTTGATGAAGAACCAGATTCTGATCAAAGTGATGATGGTGCTGAAGATGAAGCAATTGCTACTAATTGTATGCATAATATTCTCGATGCTCAGGAAGATAATGGTACACGTTTAATATATTTAGTTAATTATTGGCCTAAAGGTAAATGGACTGGTACATATTCTGTAGAAGATGAAACATGGGAAGCTAATAAAGCACTTGCTGAAAGGTTAAATTATCAAGTTTCTCAAAGTGATGGAACTTTCTGGATGGATTTTGATGATTGGTTAACTTACTTTAATAGAGTTTATTATTGTAGAATATTTCCTGAATCATGGGCACAATTTGTTATTCCTGGGAAATGGACTAGTATTACTTCAGGTGGTGCTCCTCCTAAAAATACTCCTTGGTATCCTGAAAAGTATCATCCACCACAAGCTCAAACTAATCAATTTACTAGTTCAATGACTTCTATGAAACCTGATAAAGGAGCTTCAATTTTTCAATCACCAGCAATGAATAATATGACATCATCTAAAAAAAAAACAGTAATAAATCCCATGGCACAAACACCATCAATTAGACCTAATTTAATGATGAAAGGTACAATGATGCCAACAAAAGGAACAACATTTTTACCATTAACATCAAAAATGAGTGTTTTACCATCTCCAGCTTTAGGAGCAATGAATTCATTAGCAAAACCTAGTATAAAAGCCAGTGGTTCTGGTTTGAATACTCAAACACCAACAAATAAACAAAATCCTAAAACAGAAACAAAAGTTAAAAAAGCTCCTGTTGTTAAGAAGAAAATTCAACCAAGAATTATTCATAATACTATAAAAAGAAATATTATAGAAGATACTGAAGATAGATGGTTTCTTAATCCACAATATAAAATTGAATTTGGTCCTGGTACAAGAATGATAATATCACTTATGCAACAGGATAAAAAATTAGATGATGATAATTATTTAAAATGTCAATTTTATTTAATTTATTGTAGAGGAAGATATTCTAGAGTATGGGATATTGATGAGGATAAAATAATAAAAAAAACAAATAATGATGCTGAAAAAAGTAATAGAGAAATAATAATTCAACTTGAATATAATGAAGCACTTCGTATAATAAATTCAAATCGTAAGAAAAAAATACAAAAAGGTGAATTACTTCAAATAAATTTAATTCCCTTTATTGACTACTCTGAAAAATATGAAGTAAATAAATATGCAAAAACAACAATCCAATTTACAACCCATGCAATAGAAAGTGTATTTTGGTTACGTGTATTTGCATCATCTGATATATACATATCAGAATTAAATAAACCATTTGAATGTACAGCAAATTCAGCATGGACACATGAAAAAGAAATGACATCAGGAGGAGCACGTTATTTAACAGAAAAAGGTAGAACAATAGAAAATTCAAAATGGCCAATTAATCCTCAATTTTTACTAACATTTGAAAAAAATGTCCAAATGAAAATAATCCTAAGAAAAACAAAAGGTCATTTCTCAATTGAAGAAAATAAAATAGGTTTCATATTAACGAAACCAGAACCAAAAAAAGAAGAGAGTTTATCAATAAAACAAAAAACTCAAACAAACTTTAATAAAACACTTCCAATGTTTATGAAAACAGAGCAAATATTTCGTGTAATGGAAAGTACAGCTCGTATATTAGATAATAGGAAAAATAATATTGGAGAAGTATATCCAAAAATGTTTATTAATGGAAGTGAATGGACAGCAGAATCATCATATTCAAATTCATATTGTGCATGTTTAACTATGAATTTTAATAAAATTGACTCACCTATAATTTTAATTCCTACTTTAGATACTCCAAATAATCCATTTGAATTCGAACTTAAAGTTTATAGTAATAGACAAACTAGTGTTTTTTCATTAAATAGTAATCAATGTAAATTACTTTTGGGTGAATGGAATGAAGATTCTTGTGGTGGAAGTCATCTTGCGAAAGAAGAGAAGAAGAAGAAAAAAAAAGATGATAATGCTTTTGAAACTTATAAAAAAGAATTGGAATGGTATGATAATCCAAAATATCATTTGAGTTTTAAATCAGAGGAAAATATTAGTAGAGTTGAATTTGAAATTGTTTTAACTAGAACTGATTCTATTTGGAAACCTATTATTTCTAGAGGTGTTGTTAATTCTATGATTGGAATTTATGTTTTTGAATTTGGAGAAGGAGATTTTTGGAAAAAGAAATGTGTTAATTTTGATACTGTTGAATTTTTACCTCAAAATAGAATTATTTTAGAATTTTCTTTTGATAATGTTAATCCTAAAGGATTTATTATTATGCCTGTTACTTATGGTAGTGGAGTTAAGGGACCATTTTTAATTATGGTTAAATGTAAAGAAAAATTCTTTTTTAATAAAATGGGAGAGATTTAAAATATATTTGTTGTTTTTTTTTTTGTTCTTTTTTATTTTTATATTTTTATTTTCTTAAGGAATGAATTCTGTTTTTTTTTAATTAGGTTATTTTTAATTTTATTTTTTTTTTGAACTTTTTTTTTTTATTTAAAAGTTATTTTTTTAAATATATAATTTAATTATAAATGTCAAATCATATTTGTAATTCATGTTCAAAAGAGTTAAAAAGAGAAAGATATAGAGGAAATTATGATTTTTCAGAAATTAATAATTTACCAAGATCATATAGAATAAATGACTTTAAAAGAACATATAATAATTCTTTTTTATATTTAACTTACCTTTTCAGAAATGGAAAAATATTAATAAATAATAATTCAAAAATGATTAATAATGATAATCATAAAAAAGAAAAGATAATAATAAAAGAAAGAAATATAATAAAAAAAGCAAATAATGAAAATAATTTATATAATAATAGAACAGATCCTTATAAAGAAGCTTGTCAATTATATGATTTCTTAGAAAAAAATAAAAAAAAATTTGCATCAAATGAAAAATTTCATAAAACTTTTTCAGGTTTTCAAAATTTATTAGGAAGTAATAAAAAAGTAGATTCAAAAGAAAAGAAAAAAATAAATTTTTATAATACAATTGTAAGAGAAGGATTTTTTGGCAGAAAAAATAAAGAAAATATACCAAATTTTTTTCCTTCAATTTCAGTTTCTCAAAATGAATATGCCTCAAAAAGTGAAAAAGAAAGACATGAAAAAGTATTAGACGAATTAGGTAAATTATCTTTTTATTTAGATACAAATCCAAATAATAAAATTGATATTATAAAAGATTTTCTTATTAAATTTCATATAACTGACTTTGAAAATTATACAGAGGAACAATTATTAAATATTGAAAAATTAATTCATGATAAAAATTTTTTAATAGAACCATATAAAGATATTAAATCAATGATAAAAGATGCTTTAAATAAATGTAAAAATAATAATAATGGAAATAAAAAAATTATTAAAAAACATTATTATATTTCTCCAAATATACCAGAGAGAATAGAAAAAAAACCAAAACCACCACCAAAAGAAATAAATATATATGAAAATATGGATTTAGAAAGACAAAAAAAATTTTTTTTACAAAATATTAATTTTAATGATTATAATAAAATATATAAAGAAATGGAACCAGAAATAAAATGTATTACTGAAAATAGAAATTATAAATCACCTTCAAAATTAAATAATAATAATAAATTTAATTTTATAACATCATTTAAAAATGAATTAATAAAATCAAAAACTTTATTATCAAATGAAAGAAGTACAAGAACAAAAACTTTAGAAGATAATTCAACATTAAATAATAAATCAAATAATATTTATTCAGTTGAAGATATTACTGATAGATTATATTATAGACAAATATGGAAACCTTTAGAAATTGATGAAATTAAAAGATCTAAAAAATTAACTGAATATGTTGCTTTTAATAAAGCAAGAAATAGAATGTTTGAAAATAAACTGAGAATTTTATATGAAAATTAATAAATTATATAAAATATATTTTTTAAATAATTTTTATATATAGAATGAAGTTATTGAAAATATTATTTATACAAAAATTAAATTTTTTTTATTATCAATTATTATTATTATTAATATCATTACTAAAATTTAAAATTCCAGTAGAAAAAAAATTATTAAATTGAATTTTATTAGGATTAAATCTCATCATATTTTTTGACATTGCCATTGTAAATGAACTAAGAATTCCTTCATTAATATTTCTATTTAAAATTTCATAATTTTCAAAAGGTTTTATACTGCATTTTTTATAATATGTAAAAAAAATTATAATACAAATTAATATTATTAATAATAAAGAAGTGGATATAGAAATAATTAAAAATTTTTTTTTTTGATTTTTTTTTTTTTTTCATTATCATCAAATATATAAAAATAAAAACATAATATTAAAAAACCAAGAACTAAAATCATACCAATAAAAAAGCAAAGTAGATAAAATATAAATTTTTGAAAACCATTTTTATCAAATTTATTATCTTTATAAAATCTTATTTCATATTTACATTTACAAATTTCACATTTTGCTAATTCTGGTTTTATATTTGAAGAATTTAACCAATTTTTTAAACATTTTTGATGTACATATTTTATTGTTCCCTCACATAAACAAGGAGCAATTAAGGGATTTGTTTTTGTTTCTTTTTCAAAACATATTTTACATATTTTTTTTTCTTTTATATCTATTTTTGAATCATTCATTAATTTAATAATACTCTTTGAATTTTTTCCTGATAAATTTGAACTATTTTTAGATTTAATTTCCTCATCTAATTTCTTAGTAAAATGAAAATTCTTTAATTTTTTTTTATGGGATTTTATTTCATTTGGAATTGTTTGAGATTTATTTTTAATATATTGATGCATAATTCTATTTATATATTAAAAAATTAGTTTATAAAAAAATGATTTTATTTTGGTTTTCAATATATTTTTATTAATATATAATTATTAATTTTATAAAAAAAATATATTAAATTTTATTTATTTATTATATGAATTATTATAAAAAAGTAAAAAGATAGATAATTATAAAAATAAAAAAATAGTTTAATGTTATTAACTATTTATATTATGAATAATAGGTAATACTTTTACTAATATTAAAAAAAAATAATAGAACAAAAATCTAAAATCATTACTGATCTAAGTTCTTTTATTTTTTCCTATTTCTACAAGAATTTTTCTATATTCAAACTCTTTTTGATATAAATAATCTTCTTTCTTCCCAATATCATTCATCCATTTATGATTTTTAATATCATAAATAGACAATCTTAAATCAGGATCATTACAAAAAATTTTATTAATCAAATCTTTATATTCATCACTAACATTAACTTTACATTTTTTCCAGAATTCATCAAAATCTCTATTTACAATATTTCTATAATTTTTATCTAAAAAATGTGCGAAGTCAAAAGGAAATTTTCCAACTACTAAAATATATAAAACAACACCAAGTGAGAAAATATCATATTTTTCACCATTATAATTACAAGATCCATATTTAATTATTTCAGGTGAAGCATAACATCTTGTTCCTTTCCATCCTTTAATTAATTCATCTTTATTTAAATGTTTTGAATAACCAAAATCAATTAATTTAATTGAGTAATCATCATCTAATAATAAATTTTCTAATTTAATATCACTATGAAAAATATTGTTTGAATGACAATATTCAACTGCATTTAAAATTTGGGCAAAAATTATTTTTGATATATCTTCTGAAAAACCTTGACGAGGATAATAAATATAATCAAATAATTCTCCTTTTTCTAATAGTTCAACTATTTCAAAATATATTTTTTTTTTATTTTTCAAAAATATTTTTAATTCATATGATTGATCATTTTTTTCATTTAGTCTTAAATTTCCTTCTCCATAATTTATTAATTTGATTATATTATCATTTTTTATTTTCGATAAAAATTGAGTTTCTGATAAATATTCATTTATATTATCTTCTGTATATAATTTTAATGCATATTTATTTTGATTTATATAGGAAAAGCATTTGTAACATTCACATGTTGCACCATTTCCAATTTTACTTTCTATTATATAATTTTCTTTTTCAGAATATAAAATTCCAATATAATTTTTAAATTCAAGCATAATTATTTTTTTAATTTATAAAAATTATTTAACGAATTTCCATTTATATAGTATTTAGGTTTATTATTATTTTTAATAACTAATAAATACTCATAACTTTATAAAAAATTTTTTTTTATAACATTAAATTATATATATGATTTAAATATTAAGGGTTGAAGAATTAATTGATTTGATTTCCTGACTTTGATTCATATCAAAACTCTTTTTATTTAACTTTTTTTTATCTTTATAATCATTTATAAAATTAATATTATAAATCATTTTATTAAATTTAAATTTGTCTTTCAATTTTGATTTATCTAAATAATACTTTTTATATAATTTTTTTTTTCCTGGTTGAATAGCTAAATTATATTCAAAATCAAATAAATTTTGCCCTTTTATTTCTAAATTTTGGAAATTAATTTTATCTAATAAATTATTTTTACTCAATAAATTTGAGGTAGAATTATTTTTATGAATAAAATTTTTATTACTATTTGTAAAATATTTAATTCTTTTATTTAAATTAATTTTTTTTTTATATAAAAAAGCTTTTTGAGATAATAAATTATTATTTCTTAAAGAAGAAAACCATATATTTTTACCTAATATTTCTTCTTTAGGAGTCTTTTTTTCAATTTCATCATTATATATTTTTTTAATATTAAATTCTTCACTTCTATTAATTAATAATTCATTCTCTTTTTTTTTTGTTTTTTTCTTTATCACATCAGAAATATTTCTTGTTAATAAATTATGATGTTCCAATGTTTTTAAAGAATTTTCTTGTTTAATTAAATTATTTTTTACATTTAAAGGAATATCATTTAATGAATTATTTGATTTTTTTTTATATTTATTATTTAAATTGTTTTTTTTTATTTCCATGAAATATTTTTTTAACATATCCTCACTTACAATATTATAATCTTCTTCTTTCTTTTTTTGAAAGGAAACTGAATTTGATTTTTTATCAGAAATTTTTTTATTCATATTTAAAGGAGTAAATGATGATAATTTTTTATTTGTTGAATTATTTAATATTGGTAAAGATGTTATTGGAAAAATTATCGTATATTTTTTCTTTTTTGAATTTCCAATAATTATATTTGTGCTAATATCTAAAAAATCATCTTTATTTTCAAAAAAATTTTTAATTTCATTCTTTATCATTTCATGATCTAATTTTTTATCTTTTGAAAGTGGTGTATATAAATATACTTTTTTATTACTTTGTTTTTGCATTTTATATTTTTCAAATGTTTAAAAATATTTAATTTTTTTTGATTTTTTAGATAAAAAATTAATATTTGGAAATGAGAATTAAATATTAGTGAAAAAGTGTTTAATTATCTCAAAATAATATTATAATTTAGTTTATTTTCCAAATCAAAAATTTATTCAAAATTATTAGAAATATTAAAAACATCTTTATATAAATAAGACAAATGAAAAATAAGTAAATTTCTGAAAATTTATATATTTTTTATTTGTAAAATGTGTTGATGAGATATTTATATGTTATATAAATTATTATATCTAGTAAAGTTCAAATCAAAAATAATAATAATGTATTAAAAATATAAAAAATATTAAAAATATTTCTTTTTATAAATGGATCAAAATAATATAATTGAAAATATTAGAATTAACTATATGCCAAATAATTTTAAAGAAACAATAAATCAATTAAAGGAAATTGCAGAAATGCATATAGATGATTTTCAAATAATTTCAAAAAAATATTTAAGTTGTGTTTTTCATGTAATTAATTCTAATATTGATATTAATGAAAATAAAGATACACTTGAGTCTTTTTATCAATTAATTATTGATGTTTTATTTATTCAAAACAATTATAATTTTGAATTTGGAAATTTTATTTTTAATTTATTTGAAAAATTAATTCATAGAGCTCAAAATAAGGAAACTTATGAATTATTAATATCAAAACTTTTTTCATGTATATATGATAAAAAAGATAAAGGTATAGAAAAATATAAAAAATTAATAAATAGTAGTCAATATATTAACAAATTTTTAAAAAATATTCCAAAAATTAAAGATGAAAATATTATGAATGTTTATTTTTCAAAAATTTTAATGTTAATGCAAGGTAATTATAATCCTATTATTGATATACAATTAATTATTGAGCAACTAGATATTTATTTAAATAATCCAGAAAGTAATATGAATATCATAAAATTAATAATTAACCATTTTAATCAAATTTTAGATCAAAATAATTCATTAATTGACTATTTATTAAATAAAAGTAAATTCTTTGATAAAATTATTGAAATAGTAAGAAATCCAAATCCAAAATTTACCAAAGAAATAAAATTAAAAGTATTAGATTTTTTAGAATTAATTTTACTTAAAAATAATGATAAATATGAATTTACAATACCATATAATATTGAATTAGGAAATGATTCTTTATCATTTAAATTAAATAACATTATTATTTTATATGAAGAAGATTCAGAAATTTATTATGAAAAAATATCAAAATTAATTGATATAATTGAAAATAGCATTAATGAGAAAAAAGTTGTAAATGCAATTGAGTATTTTCATTTATTATTTTCTATTATCAAATTAAAAAAATGTTATTATTTAAATTTATCTGACAATACTATTAAAATTAATAATCTTTTATATCAATTATGTAGTTTAGTAGTTGAAAATATAAATAACAAAAATGATACTGAGTCTGAAAAATTATTAAATGAATTTTTGAAAAAAATATTTGGTTTTATTTTTGAATTTAATAAGAAATTAATAGATCATAAATTAAAGAAAAATATTCACAAAAAAGAATATCCAAAATTTTTACAGTCTCCAAAAATTTTTGAAAAAAAAAAAATGAAATCATTTTTAAAAATCTTTTTTGATTCATCTCCTATAATAAGAAAAAAAACTGTTCAGTTTTTATTAAACATTTCAGTAGAGAATAAATTAATAATATCTCCTTATATTTTTACTCAAATGATAAAAATATTTTTTAAAGATAAAAATTATACAGAATTGCAAAAACTGACTACATTACTTAATGAATTATTTGAATTTGAAGATTTAAATATTAAAATGATGCTTCAATTTAATATTGTTCCAATATTTATGAAACTAATATTAGAAATTCCACAAAATGAAAAATTTGGTATTGTTATTATGAAAGTTTTTGAAAATTTATGTAAATATTTAACACGGTATCATTTAGAAAAATATATGTTACAAATTTATAATGAATGTAGAAATATTAAAAATGCTTTAATTAAAAAAATTAACTTTTCAAATGAATTTTTCCTTCAATTAATTGAATTACTAAAAAAATCTTTAAAAAAATCTCGTGAGGAAACATTAAATTGTATTTATATTAGTAGAAATTGTTATTCAAATCCATTAATATATAATATGCTTTATATGAATTCTTTATTTTTTTCAATAAAAAATAAATTACTTTCAATATATTTAAATCTTAAAATTTCATCTTATGAAAATATTCACAATTTTTCTTTTTGTAATATTCAAAATGAAAATAGTATATTAAACTTTAATATTGATAATAAACAAAATTTAAATGTGATTGAAAAAAATAATAATATAGAAAATATAATATTTATAAAGGAAAAATTCAATGAAAATCTAAAACCAGATAAAATTTATCATCAAATTTTAATAACAATTAACACAGAACAAAATAATATTTCATTATTTATTGACAAAAATAAAATATTTACAGAAAAATATAAATTATTTCAAATTCTTTCTGAATTATTCAACTTTTACATTGGATATAATGGTAATGATACTGAAAATTTAAATGATCATTCGAGAATAAATTCAAAAAATAACATTTTGAATAATTCAAAAATTGAATTAAAAACACCAAGAGATAATAATAGCTCTTTTATTTCAATATCTTATTTATTAATTACAAATAATGATTTAAGTAATGAAAACTTCAATGACATAATGAAAGAAAATAATATAATAAATGGAAAAAATAAAAAGATTATTAATTTAAATGAAAAAAGATTTAAATCATATTTAAGTCGAGAAGATATAATAGCAGAGGTTTTATTTAATAATCAAAATATTAAATTATCTCATTCCAATAAATTGAATTATCTAAACTCAGAATTAAAATTTATTAATTATGATGAAATAATAAATAAATATATTCCATATATTGAATGTTATAATCCTAAAGGTTATAAAAATAAATTAAAAATATTATATTTAATATCAAAATGTGATAATATTCAAGAATTCATATCTTTTAATCAAATATATCAAATAGAAAAAATTCATAAAGGATTAATTAAAAATAAATTATTTATTGATTATGGCATTAATTTATTTATATGTAATACTTTTTTTATTGATTTTTTTATTGGGTTAATTTATGAATATGATGGATTAAATTTAGAGGATATGAGTTTCTTTAGTGAAAATATTTTAGATTTATTAAAAATTATTCTTAGTATTGATGATGAAGATATATTAAATTATTTTTTAAATGAAAATGATATAATGAAAGTAAAATTAAAAATATTTTTCCAAAGAAATAAAAATATATTAAATGATGAAAACTTTATTGATAATTTAATAAGAATTTTTGATAATAATAAAAAATTCAATACAATAATATTTATTCTTTATGAAACAATATTAATTGATGAATTAATATTTTATGAAATTCTAGATAAAAATACAGTTATAAGTTTACTAAAAAATAATTTATTAAAAATATCCAAAGAAAGAATTGATATAGAAGTACAAAAAACGTTATATAACATATATATTCAATTACACAATATCATTAATTATTTTGAATTATCATTAGTAGAAAATAATGATGGTGCAACATTATTAGATTTGATAATAGAATGTGAAAAATCAATAATAAAAATTTTATTTATTTCAAGTGAAAAGTACATTTATATTCCAAAAATAACCAATAAAATATTAGAATTTAAAAATATGACAAATAGAATAAGTTTAGAATTAAATGGACATAATATAGATTTATTTTTAAAAAACTATAATTCAATTATAAAAAAAAAAACTAATTTTTTAAATTCAGAAATTATTAATTCTCAAATGAAAAATTCATTAAAAGAATTATTAGATACATTTTCAACTTATTTTAATGAAAATAATAATGCAAAAAAAAATAACAGTCAAGATATTACTCAAAATAAAAGATGCTTATTTTGTGTATATGTTGCTAATTATATTACATTGAATTTTTGTAATATTAAAAATAATTTAAAATTTGTAAAATATAAAAATAAATATTATTCAAATGCATATTTAAATTTTCATATTTATCAAAAAGAAGTGAATCCAGAAAAATTCGCTTGGTATTTATCAGACAAAGAAGGAATTTCTAGAATTAGAAATAAATTTGTTTTTAAAGAAAATGATTTTCACTCTTTTGAAAAAAAAATAGGTAAAAATGAATATATAACAAAAATATATAAATATGAATTTTCCAAAGAAAAATTTGAAGAATATTATCAGAAATTAAATCAAATTTTAATATATGATACAATATGTAAAGATTATCATTTTTATAATAACTTATTCATCATAGATAAATTTAACAAAGATACAATAATAAATAATTGTTTATATTTAAAAAGAATTCAAAAAACCAATTCATTATTTATATTAACAAATGAATTCATATACTTATATACAAACTTAATAATTGATCAAAATGGAATAATTCATGTAAATAATGGAACATTATCAAATGGATTTTGGGCCAAAACTAAAGAAGATTCAATATTAGAATTAAATAATTTTATTAATGATAATTGTGATATTTATAAACCAAATGATATAAAAGAAAAAACAGAATCAAGGAGAAGTTATATTATACAAAGTAAATTTGGATTTGATTGTAATTATAAATTAATAATTAAAAAAATTCCATTAAGAAAAATAACAGAAATGTATAAAAGAAATCATTTACATATTGAAAATTCAATAGAAATTTTATTAAAAAATGGTTCATCATATTTTTTTGTATTTAATATAGATAAAAGAGATGATATATTTAATCAAATAATATCAAATTTAAATATCTATTATCAAAATTTCAAAAAACAACCTTCAATAATAAATTTTCCTCAAATAGAAATTAAAAACCCAAATTTATTTTATTTAAAATATTCCCCAAAAAACTTTTCTCAAACTCAATCAAATCAATCTTTAATTAAAAAGAATTCTTCATTAAAAAATGAAAATGTAACATACAAAATAATATTAGATACAATAAAAACAGCAAACGAACAATCAATAAGAGAAAATTGGATAAATATAAAAATAACAAATTTTGATTACATAATGTTACTAAATACATTAAGTGGAAGAACATACAATGACTTTAGTCAATATTTAATATTTCCTTGGATACTTCAAAATTTCAATAATGGAAGTTCCTTAGTCGAAAATATATTTGGTGAATATTACTTAAATATAATAAGAGATCAATTATATAGAAATTTATATTATCCAATATTTGCACAAACAAAAGAAATAAGAGAAAATTTAAAAATAAAATATGATTTAAAAGACGATGATTCAAGATATCATTCAGGAACATTTTATTCAACTCATGCTTTTGTTTCTTATTTTTTAATAAGACAAAGACCTTTTACAGAAATTCATTTAGAAATTCAAGGAGGACAATTTGATGCTGGTGATAGGTTATTTATTGGAGAAAATCAATTAAGTAATTTAGATGAAAAATATCAAGAATTAATACCAGCTTTATTTACAATTCCTGAATTATATTTTAATACTAATCATTTTAAATTTGGTGAAACACAAAATAAAATGACTGTTGATAATTTCGAATTACCAAATTGGTGTAAAAAAGATCCAAGATTATTTTGTTTAATTATTAAAAAAATGTTAGAAGGAAAAAAAATAAATGAAAATATTCATCATTGGTTTGATTTAATTTTTGGTTTTAGACAAGAAGGAATAAAGGCTTGTGAAGTATTTAATACTTATAGAAGTGCTTGTTATAAAATGAATGATAATCAATTAAAAGAAATGATATTAAATGATACTATTAATACAATTTTATTTGAAAAAGAAGAATTAGGTTGTATGCCTAATTTACTTTTTAATAAAGAACATCCTAAAAGAATTAAAACTGAATGGATTAATAGAAGTAATGTTTTTTTTGATAATTTTGAAAAAGTTTCTCAATGTAAAATTCAGATTCTTAAAAATTTTAAATTTAATTTTAATTTAAATTATAATCAAAAGATTGTTGATATTGTTTTACTTGATTATAATGTTTTATTGTTTAATAATAATTTTAAACAAGGAGGAATTTGCTCTCTTTATTCTTTGGTTAATTCTTTTAATAAAAAAAGTGATGATTGTGATAATTTATTTGATTCTGATATTAAATTTGCTGCGATTACTAAAGGGAATATTTTCTGTGGAAAAAAAAAGAATAAATATTTAACTTTTCATGAAAAATATTTAATTTTAGTTCATCCTTTTAAAAATTTAATTTATAATTATTATATTGGAGAAAATGTAAATATTACTACAATAACTTGTAATGATAAAGGAAATAAAATTTATATTGGATTTGAAAATGGAAATATTAAAGAATATAAATTAACCAAAGATTTAAATTCAATAAATAAATATACATTAGAATCTTTAACAGATAAAAATGGTTTATTAAAATATGAACAAAATAATTATTTAATATTATCAAAATCAAAAATAAAAGATTTACAAAAAGAAAAAAAAAATTCCTCAAATAATGAATATAAAAAAGTAAATAAAAAACCATATATTTTCTACACAAAAAATTCATTAAATTATCCACATAATCCAATAAAATTACTAAAATTAAATGAATCATTCAATGTTTTAATTTCAATAGACACATCAAACACAATATACATAATATCAATAAATAATAATTTCCAATTATTACATATTGTGAAATATTTAACAAATACAAAACAATCAATAAAAGATATAATAGTAATTCCATCAAATGGAGATTTTTTAGTATATACATCATTAACAGTTTATCTTTTTAGTATAAATGGAATTCCATTAAGTGTTCTTTATTTAACTGATAAAGCATTTAACTCACTTTCTCCTATTACTTGTTGTACTGCTGTTTCTTTATATGATGTTGTATTATTTTTAGGTCATCAAGAAAGATATATTACAATATGGAAAATTGTTAATAGAGATCAAAATGAAGATTTATTTGATAGAACTAGTCATACTTTTAATAAGAAGACTTCTAAATATTTTTTAAATGATTATAATTATGGTTATAATATTAATGATAAAGCAGAAAAAAAAGGAGAAAGTGAATTAATTAGAAAATTTGATATTGTTACTCGAATTGATTATGAAAGTGAAGAAATAGATAAGAATGTTTATTTTAATTTTATGAAAATGAGTCATGATATGAGTTATTTGATTTTAATTGATAATATTAATAATTTTTATGTTTTAAATTATACAAAAGATAAAAAGGAAATTAATAATAATACATTAAAAAAAATTCTTGCTGATGGAAGTTATTGTGTAATTTGTAAAAGAGATCTTTCAGAAAGAATTAGTAGATTATCAATTATTAATTCAACTTTTCTAAGAGAAGAAGATAGAAAAATTTGTGATGATTGTAGAAAACATTTAACTAGATGCGATAATTTATTATATGGATATTAAATAATGTAAAATAAATTCCTGTATATTTAATATTTATATTTATTATGGTGTTTGAGTATTCTGATATATATAATATAAATATTATTGATTGTAACAAAATATATTTATAGACTAATAAAATATAAATTATAAATAAAACATAAACAAAAACACTTAAAAAAAAATTAAAAAAAAAAAAAAATTAAATGTACATAATAATAATA
>JAEEGK010010372.1_pt1 | contig 21507 bp, 16 predicted proteins | sample 8958771 | NCBI WGS metagenome assembly JAEEGK01 (sample SAMN16246547, study PRJNA631951) | gut metagenome | biome: gut microbiome; feature: rumen; material: SC-attached | host: Bos | place: Iran: Karaj | collected 2018-10 | reverse complement strand
TATTTTTTACATAGTTTTTATTAATATTATTATTTTAATCGTTACAACATTTTTATTGTTATTATTTTTATTATTTACATATTTATTATTAATATTTTTATAATATTTATTATTTCCTATTAAATAATTATATAATTTATTTTACATATTATTTATTAATATTATTATTTTATTATTTAATTCATTTTTCTTAATATTATTATTATATTTTAGAACTTCTTTATTCTTATTATTAATTTATTATTTAATTTTTTTACATGCTTTTTAATTATATTTATTTAATACTGTCTTTTTTTAAAAAAATTTTTTATACATTCTAATTAAAATTTTTGTTTTTACTCCCTTAAATTATTATTATATTACACACTTTTTATTTTTAATTTTATTTACAAACTAATTTTAAATAAATTATTTTACTTTCTTTAATTTTAATGTAAAATATTGTTACACACTATTTTAATTAAATTTTTTACTTTTAAATAATATTCTTTTTTTTTATCTAATTGAGAAATTTCTGTTAATTCTTTTGTATTATTATCTTTCTATTAATATTTCTTTTACCTATTAATTTTATTAAAAATAAGATTAAATTAAAATATTTTACCTTCTTATTATTATTATTTTTTTATATACAAATTAAAATATTTGTATTATAATTAATATTATTATTTTATAAATATTTTACCATTTTTTTTTGTATTAAAATGAGTATTTTCATTAATTTTAATTTTTTCATTTAATTCTATGTATATTTAATTAATTTAATTAATTTACTTATTTTTAAATCTTTGATTTCTATTTTAAAATTGTTATTTTCTAATTATAAAATAATATATATTACCATTTATTAATTTCTTATTATCATTTGTGATTTTAATTAATTCTATTAGATTAAGAAAATTTTACCATTTCTTAATTTTTCAATTTCTTTTTTTAAATCTAAAGCTAATTTTATTAAATTAATTTTTACTTTCATCATCAATTTCTTTAAAAAAAGGATGTTCAAAATAAGCATCCCAATTCATTCTTTTTTCTGGATCTGTAACTACTAATTTATTTATTAAATCATTTAATTTTTTATCATTTGTTTCTTTTCTACGTTTATTTTGAAATTGATTAATAATAATTTCTCTCATCGAATTTCCTTCAAAAATAATTTTGCCAGTTTTGAGCAAATATAAAATAATTCCTAAACTATATAAATCACATTTATTATTAAATTTGCCACTTTCAACTTCAGGTGCTTTATAAACAATTGTTCCACAATCAGTTGCAGTTACATTTTTACTTGATAAGTCAGTGGCTAAACCAAAATCACCTATTTTAACTATAAAATCTTTTTTTTTATCATCAACATAAGAAAATAAAATATTTGATGGTTTTAAATCTCTATGACTTTTACCTAATTTTTGCATAATTTTTAATCCAGAATTAACTTGCGAAAATATTTTTCTAATCATTTGAGATGACATTCCATTTTTATATTTAGTATCTATCAATTGTTGTAAATCACCATCCATTTTTTCAAAAACAAAATAATAATAATCATCATTTTCTTCATAATAATCAATGATATTTAATATATTTGTTCCTTTGACATCTATTAAAAATTTCTTTTCATTATCAAAAGTTTCTTTATTTGTTCCTAGAATATTTGGGTTATTTGGATCTGATTTTCTAAGTTTCTTTAACACAAATTCAGTTTTTACTTTTTTATCTCTAATTCTATAAATTTCTCCAAATGCACCTAAAGCACGTGCCTTTTTATCAATAAATTCATATTTTTCGTTTAAAACAGATGAAGCGTTTGTAGATTTCATTTTTTTTATAAAATTAAATTTATTTTATTTAATTTATAATATAATAATTTAATATAAATTATATTTAATATTAAATTTATAATATTATTATAAAAAAATCCCCAATCCCCAATCCCCAATTTTATTTTATTTTATTTCATATTAATTTATTTATTATTTTATTATATAATATTTTAAATTTAATTAATTTTAAAAAATCTTTAATTTAAATTTTTATAAAAATAAAAAATTTATATGAATAACAATAACTTTGGCCGTCTAAGAAGAAATGTTCATAACATAAATCCTAATCCAGAATACAATGGATATGAAAATTATAAAAATTATCAACAAAATCAGCAACAACAAAATAATTATTCAAATAATAATCAACAGGATAATATAAGTGTTCATTCTTCATATAAATACAAAAAAAATGGTTCTCATACATCATCAGTAAATAATGAAAATAAAGTAAACACTAATTATAATAGAAAACCATCATCATCTTCCCATGAAAGTATTCAAAAATATATAAGTGATGAACCTGATCTCATATGTCAAAATTGTATTAATGAAGAATTAATGGAAGAAAAAAGACGTAGAGATAAAGATTATTATAATTCTCTTCAAGACCAAGTTCCTGGATTTCAAGATAAATATAAGTCATATAATGAAAAATATATAAATTCAAAAATAAAAGAAAGAGAAAAAAATTCTAAAGAAGTAAGTAATTTATTAAATTCTTATAATAACAATGATAAAGAAAGATTGATAAGAGAAAATGAAAATGGATTAAATCCTATGAATGCAAATAATTATAATGATTATGAAAGATTTAGAAAAAATTACAATTTAAAACAAGAATATATAAATAATAATTTAGATAAATTTATGAATAAAGAAAGACCTGAAATATCAGCTTATTATAATGCATATGTAAACAATCCAAATTATTCTGGAGGTTTACCTTATGGTGAATATAGAAAAACTCCTCATGATTTAGAACAATACAGAAAAGATTTATTAAATCAAATTGAATATAAAAATAAATTAAAATTATCTGAAGATGATGCAAATAATAGACAAGCAGCATTAAATCGAATAAATTTACAAAGACAATTAGATGAAGAAAATAAAGAAAAAAATTTAAAGGAAAAAATGATGAAGGAAGATTTATTAAGAGGAAATCAAATATTAATTGATGAAAAAAAAAAGAGAAAAATGGAAGAAGAAAACGAAGAAAAAAAATATAAAGAACAACTTGATAATATTATGTATCAGAACCAATTAGATGAAGAAAATAGGCTAAGAAATAAAAAAAAAATACAGGAAGATTTATTAAGAGCAAATTTAAATAATATTGAACTAGAAAATATGAAGAAAAGAAAAGAAAAGGAAGAAGAAGAAAAATATAGATATAATGATAAAGCTTTTGGACATGAACATGAAAAAATGGGAAGATGTTGCAAATGTCATAGAGTATTTCCTAGAAGATTACTTACTATAAATAAATATTTTTATTCAAACAATAGAGTTTAATGAAAATAATAATTTTATTTTTATTTAATATTTTTTTAATTTAAAAATTAAAAAATATTATTATATAATTATTATGTTTAATTAATTTATATTAATAAAATTATAATATTTTATATTAATATAAATTTATTATTTTAATTTTTAATAATATTTATATTGAAAAATAAAAAATTATAATTATTAAATATCATTTAAATTAAATAAAAATTATTACTTATATTTAAAATAAATATATACAAACTTTATAAAATTAATTTATTGCACAATATTTTAAATTATTCTATCATTAACAAATAAACAATGATGTTTTAATTTTGTAATAAATCATAAATTAATTTTTAAATAGAATGTTTATATTTAATATTAAAAAAATTATATATTTTTAATTTACAATTATAATTGAAAATCTAAAATTTACTATTTTTTTTATTTAATAGAAAATAAAATATAAATTAAAAATAGCTTAATAAATTAAATAATAAATTTATATTATTATTATTATTATCATTATTATTTTTATTATTTATTCATATTATTATAATTAAATTATATTAATGTTAACAAATTATTATTTTTTAAAATATAAATTTAAAGTAAATTATATTTATTTAAAATATCATCAGTTAAAGAAAATTTTATGTTATTTATGTTATTAATCATATCATCTTTTGTGATATTGTTTGTTATTGAATTGCAATAAATAATTAAATTTTTCATATCTTCATTACTGAAATTTCTTAAACTTATTGCAACATTCATATAATCATCTTCTGATAAATTTAATGGAATTCCTGTTAATTTACTTAAAGATTTAATATAATTAATTTTATCATTCAAATCAAAAACAGGTCGAATAAATTCAATTTTAAATTTATTTTTTGTTTCATTTGATATTTCATTAGGATGATTACAACTTGCAATAATATAAATTTTATTATTTTTTATAGTATTTAAATTATCAATAATAGAATTAAATCTATTTAAAATAGGTGACAATAATTTATTAATATTTTTAAAAAATATAACAATTGGTTGATTTAATTTAATTATTTTAATAAATGAACCGGAAAAACCTTCAATAGTAAAAAAATTTTCATTATTAATCATTATATATTTTATATTATTTTCAATTCCAGCAAAGCATTGAGATATTAATGTTTTTCCACATCCTTTTGGTCCATATAACAAAATATTTTTATTTTGTCTATAATTAATTATTTTAAAATATTTTTCATAATAATCTTTAAAATTATTTGATGGTATTAAAAAAATATCTTTAAAATTTATTAGAAATTCATTATTAATTATTCTTGATCGTATATAGCTTTCAATATTATTTTTATCATTTAATGGATAATATTCACTTATTTTATTTATAATTTCAAATTTTATTTCAAATAATTTTAGTTTACATTTTTTTATTAATTCTAAATTTCCAGTTTTTTCTATTTTTACTATTAAAGTCAAAAGAATTTTTTTAATTTTTTCTATTTTGTTTAAATCTATAATTTTAATTTTATTTTCATTATAATAATTTAATGTCTCATTATAAGTTTTAATACATGTTTCAAAATATTCATTATAATTAGGTTCCATATTTATTTTTGAAAAAACTTTTTAATATCAATATATAAAATTAAATAAATTATAAATAATAATATAAAATAAAAATAAATTATATTATAATATATTTAAATTATTTGAATTTATCTTTTATTTATAATTCTTATAAATATATACAAAATAATTTCATTAATAATGATTAATTTGTTTGAAATGATATTTTTTAATTGATATTTATTGTTATAAAATAATATTTTTATTAAAATTTAGAATAAATATATTTATTCATATTTATTTTTGTTCATATTTAATTATTTTATATTTATTAATTTTTTCTTTTCAATTTTATTAAATATAAAATTAATTTTTAGTTTGAAAATTAATATGAAAAATGAAAATAAACAAATTGCTTATGATGATTATTTAAAATTAAAAAATGCCTTTTTAGAATTACAAGAAAAATATAAAAAATTAAAAACTGAAAATAATGAATTAAAAAAATATTTAAATGAATTTAAAGATTGTATTCCTGAATATGAATCTTCTAAAAATAATATTTATTCTCAAGTAAAAGAAGTTCAAATTAAATATAATTTATTATTTGAAAAATATAAAGCAGAAAAAAATAATTTATATAAAAAAAAAATTTTTTATATAGAAAATTTTAATTTTTTTTTTAAAGCAAAAAATGAAAATTTATATGATAATTTTAAAGAAATAAATGGAAAATATAAATTTTTAAAAGATGAACAAAATAAAACTATTTTGAATAAATTAAGTAATAATTTTGAATCAACAAATATGAATAGTAAAATTGAAAATAATAAATTTATTGGTATAAAAAATATTATTGATTTATATATAAATTCAATAAATTTAGGTTATGATAATAATAATATTCATAATAATGAATTAAATAACAATAGTATAAATAATAATATTGAAATTGAACCAATACCAACTTTTCTTAAATGTTTAAAAAAATAAATATGTAATTTAATGATATAAATATGTATAAATATTTAATTTTTTGTTTATTTTTATTTTATTAATTAAAAAAGTATATAAATTATTTAAAATATTAAAATTTTATAATTTATAAATATAATAAATAAATTCATATTAATTAATTTTTTTGTAAAATTTTTAATATAAATTTTTATAATAGATTTTTCAAAATTATTATTTAATATGGATAATATTGTCTTAAACTTAATATATTTATCATTAGACCATCTAATGTAAAACTTTCTCCTAAATATTTACATTGTTCTTTAATAAATTCACATTCCTCTTTAGTAAAATAATTATGATAATTATTTGTAAAAACTTCTATATTATTATAAGTTAAATGAGTTTCTCTATATAAATTTTGGTTATTTTTATAAAAATTATTGAAAACAAATTTTATTATTTCTAAAGGCTTAACAGTTCTAAAATGCAAAATAGCACCATATATATTGAATAAATTATTAATTGTTAATTTTCCTTTAAATTCATGAAAATTAGCAATTAAATGTAACATAAAATGAATTTCTTGATTATTGCAAATACTTCCAAATGATTTCATAAAAGGAACTAAATCATCTTTTATATCTATCATATTATTATCATTTTGACTTTTAGTATAACGATATAAATTTGTTCTTATTAATTCTTGTAAATGAGGAAAAGTTAGATCTAATTCATTTTGTTTTTCATTATTTTCATTATCATTAATTAAATTATTTTCAATATCATCATTTTGAATATTTGTTTTAATATCAAAATAAATTTTTTTAAAATTTTGAAAAATTTTTTCTGCTAATTCAGCATTTTTTCTTAATTGATTATCTATTAATTTTTTTATACATTTTTCATTTCTCTTCATTTCAATACTATCTATAATTGAATACCATTTTAATAAAATAGAAATTAAAAATCCTTGAACTGAAAAATAAATAATTAGTAAAATAATTAATAAAACATAAATAAATTTGTGATATTTTTCCTTTAAAATATATGAATGTTTTGCAAAAATAACAACACTCCATATACATAAAATCATTGCACATGCTTGAGCTGCATTTAAAATAAAAGCAAAACCTGTCGCTCCTAAAATCATATTTTCTTCATATAAACTAGGTGGTCTATTATGCATATGATAATGAACCCCTACATCTTCTTTATTAAATTTATTATATTCATTTTCATCTAATATAATTTTTTTTAAATATATTGGATAACCTTTACTTTGCAATGCATTATTTAAACTAAAATCAGAATCTTGATAATCACTCATATTATTTTGAGTTATTTTTTCAATTACTTTACGATATACAATTTTACAATATAAATAAATTATAAATGTTATTCCTATTCCGAATAATGGTAATACTATTATAAAAAATAATATTACCCCCGGAGAATTAGTTACAATAAAAACATTCCAGAACATCATTAAAATAATTGTAAAAATCCAACATGTCCAAGAAAATTTTATAGTTAATCTAATTTTATCAATTAAACATTTTTGTAAATATACACTAAAATCCATTTCTTTTCTTAATGTACTTGCTTTTAGAATTGGGAATAATGGAATAAAAACAAATTTTTTTAAAATTAAATATTCATATTTTTCAATAATTTGATTTATTGTTTTTTTATCGTTATAATCATTATTATTATTTTGTTCATATTGTTTATTTGCAATTGGGTCAAATTTATGTCTTAAATTTTTAAAACTATCACAATTTTTTTCTAAATCTTGCCATTTTTTTACAACAAAAGAACTTAATACAATAATATATATTGAGAATATTATCCAACTTATTAAAAATAAAGCTAAACCTGCAATTAAATATTCCCAATTTATTGAAATATTATCAAATGAACCAAATGTATAAAAAATTATAACTCCAGTAAAACAAATAAATAATAACATAATTTGATTTGCCAAAGATGATATGCATTTACTTATTAATTTGTTATAATTTTTTAAATAATTATAAACTATTCTGAAAAATAAATAAAAAAAACCAAATAAAACTATTGTACAAATACTCCACATTTTTGTTTTAACAGATTTTTCAATTCCAGTTGATGGATTATGAACTTTATATAATAAACTAAAATTACTATTTAAATTATTTAAATCATCATGTGTGATACTGCTACTTGGTGAAATTTTTTTAAAATTAACATTATTTAATACATTATTTGATGGAACAATTTTTTCTTCTTCTTCTTCAATTATTTCTTCTTTCTTTTCTTCTTCTTCTTCTTTTTTTTCTTCTTCTTTTTCTTCTTCTTTTTCTTTTTCTTCTTCTTTTTTTTTTTCTTCCTCTTTTTTTTTTTGTTCTTGTTTTTTTCTATTTGCTTCATTTAGTTGTTCATCTAATAATTCTTGTTGAGAATAAGGTCCAGTATCATCATTATTTGCTTTTTGAGCATTTTCTCCAGTTTCATTTGCATCATTATTTAATAATTCACTTTGTTTTTCATCAGGCATATTTAAATTATCAAATAAACTTCCCCCTACTTCATCATTTCGATCAGAACTAGGAGATAAATTATTTTCAATATCTTTTAATTTCGTTAAATTATTAGATGGAATTATTATTATGACAATAAATATTATTAAAAAAAAATATTTGAAACTGAAAAAATTCTTTAATAACATATTCGTTTTAAATTATATTAAAAATTAATTATATTATTTTTAATTTAATAATAATATGATTAATAATAAAATGAATAAAAAAATTTTTTTAATAATATTAATAATAATACTTAAGTTAATAAATATTTATTTTATTATATTCATTATTTTTATATATTTTTTTAATATTAAAAGTTTTAATTATTACTATTAAAATTTTTCATATAAAATAAATAAAAAAATAACATTTTTATAATAATTTTTTAAAAAAGCAGAAAAAATTTTTTATTAAATATTTATATTTAAAGCATATAATTTTTATTATTTAATATCAAATTATTTTAGATTTTAATTCAAAATATAATTTGTAAATTGCAATATTTATAATATTTAATAAAAATTTTTGAATTAAACTATAATTAAATAACATTTATTTTAATTTGATTATATTTATTAATCAAAATTAAATAAATTAATAAATTAAACATTATATTTTAATAACTAATAACATTAAATTTAATCAATTTAAATAATTTTATTATTTTTGAATTTATTTATAAATATTATTTTAATTTTAATGATTAAAATTTTTAATAAAAAAAATTAAATGACAGATTATTATGATGAAAGAAATATTTTATCAGAAATGATAAAATATGACCATCTAATTCAAAAATTTTATGATACATTAAGAAAATATCAGAGTGAAGCTGCCTCAGTTATTGGCTTTGCAGAAAATATAGATGATCAAATAAAACAAGAATTTGCAGATATTGGAGAAGAAATGAATCAAAGATTAAGAGGAATTTGTAAATTAATTTATGGTAATAAAGAAAATGTATTAAATGAAACTTTAAAATACAAGCAAGAAATTATTCAATTAACTCAAGAAAATAAACAAATAGCAGATGAAATAATGTCTTTAAAAGAAAAAATAAAGCATATGGAAGAAATAATAGGAAGAGATCATCCAGAAAGATTAATGAATTATACAAAATAAAAATTAATAATAGTATAAATTTTTTATTTATATAATAATATTTATATGATGTCAATTTAAATAAAAATTTTTTTTCAAAATTTTATAATGAGTTATATTATTAAAAATTATATTATTTATTATTTAATTTAAATATTAAATTAATTTTAATTAATTGAATTAAATTTTATTTTCTAAATCCATTTTACTTTCTTTTTTTGCAATTTTTTTTAATTTTTTTAATTTTCTTTTTTGTGTTTTTGACATTTTTTCTTTATTAACTGTTGTTTTTTTCTCTTTTTTTTTTTCTTCTTTTATAAAATGTAATGTTAATATATTCATTAAATTATGATGAAATGAATTTAATTCTTCTGGAGTTATAATTGTATTTATTCTTTTCTTTTTTAATTTTGCTCGAACAAAAACATTAAATAATTTATTACTATCTTTTTCTTGATTTTTTCTATCTTCTAATCTTAATCTTTTATTTTTTTGATTTCTTTTATATTTATATTTTTCTTCATATGTTCTTTTAAATGTTAAATAAACTGAATATTTATTTTGACTTTCTGTATAAAATTTTTCTAATTCTGAAAAAAAATCATCTAATTTTAACTTTTTAACCATATATATTTAAATGAAAATAATTTATTTAAATAATAATTATAATAAATATAAATTCATTTTAATAATATTTTTATGAATAATTCAATAGATGAAGAAAATTATAAATTAATTAAAAATAATAATAAATTTGAAATAACAAGTGATGCATATATAAATAATATACCTGAATTTATTCAAAAAAATCCAAATAAATATGAAGAAAATATTGATGAAGTTCATAAAATTTTATTTTATACAAAACATAATATTAATAAAAATGATGTTTATTATAAAAAAATTGATAATTTAAAATATTTAAAAAATTTAATTATATTGCACAAAGAATTTTTTCCTGTTAATTATGAAATAAATTATTTTATGAAATTTATAACAAATAATAAAATATTCAATAATATAGGTGCTTTTATAAATATTAATAATATTGAATATTTAATTGGTTTTATTTTTTATGAAATTTGTAATGAAGAAAAATTTATTGATAATGTAAAAAACATAATAAAAAAAAAATGTTGTATTTATTATTTATTAAATTATAATAATAATAAATTTGGTTATATTCATACTTTAGGAGTAATTAATGAATATAGAAAATTGTATATTGGTTCAAAATTAATTAATTTATTTTTAAAAGAATGTATAAATTTAAATTGTATAGCATGTTATTTACATTGTATTGAATATAATAAATCAGCACAAAAATTTTATGAAAAAAATAATTGGATAAAAAATAGAATAAAAAAAAAACATTATCTTTTAAATGAAAAATATTATGATTCTCATATTTATTATTATATTTTAAATCAAAATTATATTAAACAACAATAAAATTTTTTTTGTTAATAAATTTAACAAAAATAAAATTTTTCAAAAAAATTTTTTTTAAAAATTATTATTCAAAATAAGAATAAATAAAATAAATAATTAATAATCTTACTAAATAATAAATATTATATATTTAAATTTTTTTTATTTAATTTAATATTCAATGAAATTAGTAAAATTTTTATCAAAATTAGTTAATCAAACAGTAACAATTGAATTAAAAAATGGTTCAGTTATAATAGGAACATTAATAGGAGTTGATGTTTCTATGAATACACATTTAAAAACTGCAAAATTACGATTAAAAGGAAAAGCAGATATAAATTTTGATCATTTTACAGTCAGAGGAAATAATATAAGATATTTTATATTACCTGAAGAATTATCTTTAGAACAATATTTAGTAGATGATACAACAAAATATAAACAAAAAAATAATACAATAAAAAATAGAGCAAGAGGAAAATTTGGAGGAAATAAAATAAAATAAAAATAATAATAGCAAATTATATTTAAATAACTAATATTTTAAATTAAATGTTAAATAAAAAATATTTTATATTTTTTATTTATTAATTAAATTCTTCTTCTTTATCATCACCTAATATTTCATTTAATTGATTTTCATCTAAAAACATTTCTGATGTTGTAACAGATCTTAATGTTTCTTTTTTAAGAATATCTTCTTTATCTGATATTCTATTACTTTCATTTGTTTGTGTTTTTTTAATATCAATTTTTTTTTCATCTACTTTTTTATTTTTTTCTTTTTCTTCTTTTTCATTTATTATTTCATCTAATTTTTTTTTTATTTCTTCTGGATTTTTTGGCATTTTATGTTCCTCTTCCATTTCTTCTTTTAAAATATCATCTAATTTGGTTTTATTATTTTTTTCTTCATTTTTTTTAGTATTTATTTCTTTTGATTCTTCATTTTTTATTTCATTTAAATTTTCTTCTTTGTTTTCAATTATTTTTGTAGTTTGTTTTTCCTGATTTACAGTAATATTTTTTTCTTCATTTATTTTATTATTTTCAATTTTTTCTTCATTAAAATTAGAATTTTCATTTTGTTGAATTATTTCCTCTTTTTTATCAATTGTTTCATTTTTATTTTCAATTTTTTCATTTTCATTTTCATTAGTTTCTTCATTTTTATTTGTTATATTTTCTTGATTTTCCACTTCATCCAATTTTTCTTCATTACTATTTGTTTCTTCTTTTTTATCATCAACAATTATTTTTTCTTCTTTATTATTTTTATTTGAATCTTCTATTTTTTTATTAGTTAAATTTTTATTTTTTTGTTCTTTTAATTCTTTTAAATCATTAAAACTAATATTTTCTACATTTTTATTTTGATTTTCATTAATATTTTCTTTCACATTTTTCTGAACATTATTATCATTTTTATTTAATTCTTCAGTTTTTCCCATAAATTGATAATATTTATTTTTTACACCTTCAGTCATACCTTTCATTTTTTCCATTAATCCACCTTCCTCATTTAATTTTTCATTAACTTTTCCAACAATATTATCTTTCGCTTCATTTAATTTTTTTCCAAAATTACCTAAAATTCCTGAAAAAGTTTGAAATAATCCAGCATTATTTTCTTCATTAAACTTTTTATCTATTTCAAATTGTTTTTCTAATTTCTCTAAATCAACATGTTTAACATATGAATAATTTTCAAATTCTGGATAATTATTTTCAATATTTTCTAAAATTTCTCCTGCAGAATTTACATTTATATTATCAGGAGGGTCAAAACCCATAACCTCACTTTTTAATATCAATCTATAATATTCAACTCCCTTTGTTTTATATCGATCTATTGATTGAATATTTTCAATTTTATAATCTTTACAAAATTTTAAATAACGAGAATTTCCTCCATTTTTTATAAATTTTAATAAATAATCATCCCATTTTTCAGTAAATGATTTTATAAATGATATCCAGTAACTTAAATGTTTATGTTTTTCTGCACAATCTGAACAAATAACTGTTCCATTATTTATTGAAACAGATGTTACATTTTCATTTTCACAATCTGCACATTTTTTGTTTGAAGAATCCATATTAAGAATTATTGTTTTAATACGAGCTTCTTGTTCTTTACGCTTTTCCATAATAAAATTTTAAAAAATAATTGATAAAAATTTTTATTTTATTAAATTGAATTAATAATGAAATTAAAATGTATAATTATAAAAAATTATTTATTTATAAATAGAAATATTTATGTGAATTATTTTAAAATAAAAAAATCAATTAAAATATATGTTTTAAAGAATAAATAAATTTAATATATTATTTCATAAATTTATTAATCCATATTTTAATAATTAAAATAAGTTTCATATATTTATAATCAAATAATAAATGTTTAATTTTTATTTATAATTTTTATTTTTAAAAGATATTTATTAAATGTAAAAATAAATAAATAAAAATATTTAAATATATTAATATTATATTTAATAAAACTTTTTTATATATTAATTTTTGTATTATTAGAATAAATTTAAAAATAAAAAAATCTATATTTCAAATTTTAAAATTAAAATGATATTATATATAAATTATTTAATAAATTTTAATTTTTAAATAATTATTATATAAATGAATTCAGAAGAACACAAAGAAAATAATAATGATATTTCATCTGATGAAGGAAGAAATGAACAAATAAATACATTAAATATTTCAGATAATATTAAATATAATAATAATAAAAATATGAATAAAGATTATAATAAACAAAATTTAAATAATTATTTAGAAAATAATATGGATAATAATAATACAGATAATAATTTACAATATTCTAATAATTCTCCAACTAATTTAATTTCAAATACTAATGCTCAAAATAATATTTTAGAAAATAATAATAATAATTTAGAAGAAGTTTTAGAATATCCAAATGAAAAAACAGAAAATTCAAATAATAGTAATAATAAACCTTTTATTTCTTTAAGTTCTTTATCAAAATGTCAATGTTGTAATTTAAATTTTAATAATAAAGATAACATTCCTTATTTATTAAAATGTAATCATTTTTTTTGTAAAAGTTGTATAAATAATTATTTTACTGATAAAGTTGGGATTAAATGTCCTACTGACGGATACATTGCAAAAAATATTGGACAATTAAAAATATTAAATAGTTTAATTGATAGTAGTTTATATAAAAATAATAATAATAATAATGATTTTAATGATAATGAAAATATTAATAATAATAATAATAATTCAACAAATAATAAAATAAATAAAAAAATATATGAAAACAATAATCAAGAAGAAGAAGAAGAAAACCAAAATTATTATAATGATGAAAATAATAATAATAATAATTTAACTGAATCATCTAATTTATCAATATGTCAAATTCATAATCAAAAAAATACACATTATGTTGAAGATACACGTGAATTAATATGTGTTTATTGTGCATTTAATAAAATAAAAAATAATCCACATCTTCATATAAAAGAAATTTCTGAAAAAATAAAAGATCACATAAATGAATTAGATAATTTATTAGGAAACAATCAAAAATATGCAGAAAATTTACAAAAAGTTTTAAATGATATTCATATAAATAAAGAAAAAGAAGAAAATAAAATTTCAGAAATTTATGATAGATTAATAAATTATTTAATAAATAATAAAAATATTTATTTAACTAAAATAGATGAATATTTTAAAGAAAACACAAAAGCAATTAGTGATAAATTAGATTATTTTGCAGAAGCAATTGAAATAGCAGAAAATATTAAAGAAGAACTAATTAATGTTTTAAATGAAAATAGTGGAATGTTTAATGAAGTAATTGATAAATATAATAATTTTATTAGAGATATTAATGATTTTAGTAAATTTGATTTAAATATTAATGTTTTTAATTTTGCTCATGATGATGAAAATAAAGTTATTAGATATATTAATAATTTTGCTGATTTAAAAAGTAGAAAAAAAACTATTAGATTAAATGTTAATGAAAATGGAAGTGATAATTTTGCTAAATTATTAAATAATAATACTTTGGGAAATAACAGTAATAATGAATATAATTATATTGAAAGTTTTATTAATTCAAACAGAGACAATAATAATTTTAATATATTTGAAAAAAATAATAAAAATTTCGAAACTAATAATTTTAATGTAAATAATTTTAATAATAATGAAAATAAAAATAATAATAATAATATTAATAATGAAATTAATAGAAGAAAAAAAAATAATATTAATAATTATTATTTTAAAAATAATAATAACAATAACAATAATAATATTAATATTAATAATAAAATAAATAATAATGCAACTAACTTTAAACCTAATGTAATAAATAATAATTTTCAAAATAAAATTATGAATAATAATAATGTGAATGGAAATAATAATACTTTAAAAAATAATAAAAATATTAATTTTCCAACTGGTAGTTCAAGAAATAATAATAATAGTAATAATCCTTCCTATTCAAAGAGTTATATTAAGAATAATGAAGATAATAATTTTAATAATAATAATAATAATTTTAATGAAAATCAATTTAATTTTAATGGCTTTCAAGAAAGTGATAAATTTGCAACTTTAAATAAATATATAATTCCTCAAAAAATATCAAATTATAAATATTAAACTTTTTTATTTAATATCATTAAAATATTTAATAAAAGTAACAATTAAATTATATTTAATTAAAATATATAATTTATTAAAAAATATAAAATTAAAATATGTAAAAGAAATCTAAAATCAAAATTTGAATAATATTTTTTTATGATTAAATAATATTTAAATTTCTCACAATAAATTTATTCTTTAAAAATTTTTTAATTCCTTCTTTAATTTGTTTATTTATAAAATCTTTTGCTAATGACAATTGTTCATCATCTGTATTAACATCATCATCCATACTTTTAATTGCTAAAGGTTTTTGCCATTTAAAATTAAAACCAACTTCATTATCTCTATAAAAATTAAAATATTTTTTTGTTTTACTTTTACTATCAATAAAACATTGTTTTATATTAAAAATTTTTTGATTAGAATAAAATTTTTTATTTTTTAAACTAAAAAATTTTTTAGATAAATGTTTATTATTATCATTATTATCATTATTATTAAAATAATTAAAAAATTTACAATTTTCAGTTTTATTATCTGATATTTTATTTGATCTTAAAAATTTAAATAAATTAATTTTATATTTTTCATCATTAATAAATTCTTCTGGTAAAAATTTATTAGTTGGAATATTTAAATGTTCTTCTTCATTTTTATCGATTATTAAATCATAATCTTTATAATTTTTATTTAATAATAATTCAAAAGATAATTTTCTATTCATTTTTTTATAATTATTATTATTCTTTTTTTTATTGAAATTATCTTCTTTAAAATTTTTATTTTTATTTGAAGAATTTTTTTCATTAACGGATATTACTTTAATATAAGTTGGTGTTATATTTGAATTTAAAGAAGGTTTATTTTGATAAAAAGAATTATTTTGAAGTTCAGTTAAAATTTTCTTTGATGAATCAATATTTTTTAAATTATTTGTTGTTGTTGAAATATTTAAAGAAATACGATTGTTTGAAATAGTTTTTTTTTCCATTTAAAAGATGATTATTTTTTTATTTTAAATAATATTTTTAAGTGATTTTTTATAGTAAATTTAATTTTTTAATAATAATTTATTTATTTATATAAAATAATAATTAATTATATAATATTTATAAATTATATTTTATTTTGTTTTTTAATACTAACATTATTTTTAATTATATTTGTTATGCTATTTGAATTAATTTCATTTAAATTGTTATTATTATTTATATTATATTTTTGATTAATTTTATTTCTTGTTATATTATTAATATTATTGTTAATAATTTTAGAATTTAATGAATTATTAATTGAATTAGGATTGTTTTTTAAATAATTAATAATATTTGGATTTTCATATTTTTCAATTTGATTTAAATTATTATTTGAAGAAATTTTATTATTACTAATATTACTTTCTATTCCGCTTTTTTGATAAAAAATATTTTGATTATATAAATTTGGACTAGTGTGAAAATTGATATTATTATTTTGATTATTTATTATATTATTATTATTAATTAAATTATTATTCATTATTTTTGTATTTATTTCTAAATTTATATTACTATGTATATTATTATTATTATTATTTTCATTATTTATAACAAAATTGTGTGAATTTGTATTATTAAATCCAATATTATTTATAGTATTATTAAAATTATTATTATTTAAATTATTAATATCTTGATTATTATTTTGATAATTATAATGTATATGATTATTAATTAAATTTTTATTAGATTCAATATTGTTAATATTATTATTTTCTATTTTCATATTATTTCCAATTTTATTACTTGAAATTATAGTTGTATTATTATTTAATAAATTATTATTATATTCTCTAATTTCTTTAAAAAATTCCAAATTATTATTATTATAATTAGTTCTATTAATTAAATCTTTTAAATTATTATTTTTTGTGTTTTGATAATTTTGATTATTACTTTCAATAATAATATTATTAATTCCTTTTAAATTAGTATTAATATTTTCCATTCTCATTTCAATTTCTTTTTCTTTTTCTTCAATTATTTTTTCTCTTTCTTCCAATTTTTTTTCTCTTTCTTCCAACATTCTTTCCATTTCTTTAATATTTTGTTTTTCATTTAAAATTTTTTGTTCCATAAGTTTATTTTCATTTTCTTTTTCATTTAAATTTTTTTCTTTTTCAATTAAATTTTTTTCTCTTTCTTTCACATTGTCTTCTAATTTTTTAATTTTTAAATAATGTTCTTTTAATTTTCTTTCTCTTATTCTTACATGAACAGGAGGATAATTAATTAAATCATCAATGCTTGGACGATTATTCATATTAACACTTAACATCCACATAATAACATTATTTAACTCAAAACTAAATTGTTTAGGTAAAGGATTTACTTTTCCTGCTTTAATTTTTAGAGCCAAACTCAATTGATTCGCTGCATCAAAAGGTGGATTTAAACTAACAAGTTCATATAAAAAACAACCTAAAGACCATATATCACTTTTATCATCATATTTCATCTCTTCTATTTGTTCTGGAGACATATAATATGGGGTACCTACATGACTATATGCAAAATTAGATTCATTTGATAACATTCTACTTAAACCAAAATCACCTAATTTCACGTTTTTTTCACTATCTAAAAAAACATTTGATGGTTTTATATCTCTATGTAAAATTTTTCCTTCTTTATGATTATGACATTCATATAATGCAAGAATTAATTGAATAAAAATTTTCCAAATAATTTCTTCTGAAATATATTCTTTTTTACTTTTTAATGTTTTTATTAGTTTTCCTATGTCTCCTCCTGAACAATATTCCATTATTATGTATATTTTTGTATTTTTTTTATCTATTATTCGATCATAGTATCTTACTATATTAGGATGTCGAAGTTCTCGAAGAATGTTTACTTCTGATACTATATTATGTTTTTCTTTTTCTGTCATTTTACCATAATCAAGTTCTTTCCATACTAAAACTTTATTATCTGATATTCTACAAATTTTGTGAATTGAACCAAAATTTCCTTTTCCTATTAATTCTAAAACTTTGTAATTTTCCATAATAATTAATGTTATTAATATTTTAAAAGTATTATTTTTTATTTATAAATTTAAATTTTAATTATTTGTTACAAATAAAATTATTATTTTATAAATTAATTTACAATATGTTTAATTTATATACTTATGAAAAACAAAAAGCTTTGGAAGAAAAAAGATTAAAAGAAAAAAATGATTTAATTAAAATACAAGAAAATAGAAAAAGTAAATTTTTATATAATTTAATAAAAAATAGAAAAAGAAAAAAAATATCTATCAAATTATACAAATAGAATTAAAAATTTTTTATATAAAATGTGTGAAAATCCAAAAATTTTAAATGATTTTAGTAAAAATTCTTCAACATATCATTTTAGAGATGATTCAATAACCGATGAAAATTTTCAATTTCACAAATTTTTAACCGATAAAGAAAGAGCACAAATGTATTTATCAACAAATCATTCAATATTTCATAAAAATTCAATTTATCATGCACCTGAATTTCACCCAAGAAATGAATCTCAAACAAATAATCAAAATTTAATAAAACATAATGAAAAAATTTTACAACCAATAATGCGATTTAAACCAAGAACAGATTTAGAAAGAATTTTTGATTCAATTAATTTAAATTATTTTGGTAAAATGGATAGAAATATTGTCAATGAACAATTACGTAGATTAGATTTAATAAAAATAATAAACAAAACAAAAGAAAGTTCAGGAGATGAATTAAATCATTTAAAAGAAAGATTAAAAGTAAATCAACAAACATTAAATTTTTTAATAAAAGAAAAGAATAGAATTGAAAATTCAGAAAATATTGAAGAAAATCAAGAATTTTTAGATAATATTAATGATATTATTAGAATTAATAAAGGTTTAAAAGAAAAAGAAAAAGGATTGGAAAAAGTTTATGTTTATAATAATCCAAGAAAAGATTTAAATAATTATTTAGCAAGAAATATTTTAGAAGATTATCATAAAAAAACACATTTTCAAGCTGTTAGTGTTTATATGAATAAATTACATAATAAAAATAGCCCTAGTTTTATTAGTAATAATTTTAGAAAAAAAAATAAATTAAATAATAATAAAAAAAATATTAATAATGAATTTATTGATTTTAATGATTATGATAATATTAATGAAAATACTAATACTAATTATGAAAAATTTAAATATTATGAAAAATCTTTTCAAAATCCGTTTTTTAAATTTAAAACAAAACATAAAAATTTAAATATTAATGATAATGATAATTCTGATAATATTAATTCAGATGAAGAAAAAGAAAACAAAGAAAAATTAAAAAAATTAAAAATTCTTGCAACTAGTTCAGATTTTTATAGGAATTATGATATTAATAAAGAAAATAATAATATAAATAATTTTAAAAGTTTTAATAATATTAAATTTAATTTAAATAATAATATTATAATAAATAATAATAATAATATTAATGATAATAATCACATTAAAAAAATTAGTAATGAAGAAATAATAGAAGGAAATAAATCAAAAATTTTGAATAAATATAAAGATAAAATAGAAATAGATGGAAAATGGTATGATAAAAATGATTTATACAATATTAGTAAAATAGTAATGAAAAAATGTAATATAATTCCACCTAAAATAAATAGAGATAAATATAATTATGAATTTTCTTTTAATAATATTCATAAAAATAACAATATTTGAAATTAAGAATTAATAATAATAAATAAATTTAATATTATAAAAATAAAATAAAAAAAATCAAAATTTTAAAAAATATTTTTATATTTATTTTACTATATTAATTTTTAATTTATTATTTAAATATTAGTCAAAATTGTCTTCTTGTTCATTATTTGTAAAAATATCCTCATATTTATTATTAATATTATTTTTATTAACATTATCTTCTTTTTTTTCGTTATTAATAATATTATTATAATTATTATTACTATTCATAATATTTTCATTAATATTATTATTAATATTATTTGTATTATTTAAATTAGTTTTTTCATTATTTATAACATTAATTTGATTATTTAACATTTGAATATTTTTATTCATTTGTTCTCTTCTTGCATTTTCGAACATTTCTTTTTGTTCTCTTGCAAGTTCTTCTAAATCTTCTTTAGTTAAATGAAATTTTTTACGTTTATTGCTTCTTTTTTTCTTTTTATTTATTAATTGTTTAACATTCATAACATCAAAATTTTTATTTTCATCATCACTTTCATTTTCATTCTTTTTATTATTATTATTTTCATTAAAATATGGTTCATTCGTGATTGATTTTATATGTTTTTCAAAATGCATTTCATTCAAAGCTTCAAGAATATGTTCTATATTCAATGTTTTTTTACCGTTTTTTAAGCAAATAGAAGAACCTAAACTACTTAAATAATTAATATAATGAATAGTAATTTTATCTATTAATGGACAAATTGCTTTTTCACCTTTTACATTATTCTCTGCTAATACTTCTTTAATAAAATTCCATAATGTTGATTTAGGTAAACCTACTTCTTCTAATTTAAATGAATTTGATTGTGGATTGGATGGAAAACCTTGAGAATCTTGAGAGAAAGACATAAACTGTTTTTTGAATTAGTGAGTCAATTTTTTTTGACTAATATATAATTAATAAATGTTAAGATATTGAAGAAAATAATTAATTTTTTTATATATAAATATTTTAATTATATATTTTTTATTTAATGTGAAAAAATATTTTAAAATTTAAAATTTTAATAGAAATAAATTTTATAAAATAATATAAATTTTATTTATATAAATTTGTATTAAATATTTTATTTTGAATTGGGGATTGGGGATTGGGGATTGGGGATTGGGGA
>JAEEGK010010370.1_pt1 | contig 21510 bp, 21 predicted proteins | sample 8958771 | NCBI WGS metagenome assembly JAEEGK01 (sample SAMN16246547, study PRJNA631951) | gut metagenome | biome: gut microbiome; feature: rumen; material: SC-attached | host: Bos | place: Iran: Karaj | collected 2018-10 | reverse complement strand
TAAAAAGAAAAGGAAAAAAGAAAATGGCAGATAGAATTGAATTATCAGATTTAAGACCTGCTGAAGGTGCAACTAAGAAAACCGTAAGAGTTGGTCGTGGCCGTTCATCAGGATGCGGTAAAACTTCAAGCCGTGGTAACAACGGTGAAGGACAAAGATCAGGAAGAACTTCAAAAAGAGGTTTTGAAGGCGGACAGATGCCTGCTTACAGAAGACTTCCTAAGTTGAAAGGCTTCCAAATTATTAACAAGATTAACTATGCAGCAATCAATGTCGGCAAGCTTGAATCACTCGGACTTAAAGAAATCTCTCTTGAAACATTAAAAGAAGCTAAAAAAGTTCATCCGTCAAGCGAAGGTTTAAGAATCTTAGGAAACGGTGAAATTAAAAAAGCTTTAAAAATTAAAGCTAACTACGTAACACCTTCTGCTAAAGAAAAAATCGAAGCAGCAGGCGGAAAAGTTGAACTTGTATAAGCAAGTAACGAAGTGACTTAGCGTTGCAAAGTGGTTAAGTCTCAATATTACTTAATCACTTTGATGCTCTGTCTCGTGGTAGTTAGATAAACGAGAGGAAATTTTAAATGACAGGAATGAGAATGCCTACTACGGCAGATTTGATGTCAATGTGGAATGCATCAGGACTTAAGGAGAAGTTAATTTTCACATTCTTAATGCTTGTTGCGTTCAGATTTGGGATACATCTTCCGGTTTTCGGTATAAATAATGAAATCTTTGCCAGAATAGCATCGGGTAATAATATTTTAGGGTTCTTAGATTTATTTACAGGTGGTGCATTAGGTAAAGTATCAATATTTGCATTGGGTATAGGGCCGTTTATTACTTCGTCTATTATTATGCAGTTAATGGCAGTTATTATACCGGCATTAGAAAAGTTGCAAAAGGAAGACGGTGAAGCGGGGAGAAGAAAACTTTCACAGTACACACGTATATTTACGGTTGTATTGGCAGTTTTTCAATCTATAATATTCATGGCTTATTTATCTCACTTGCCCGGAGCAATTAATTCAGGACTTAACCACACTATGTTTTATATTTCATCCATAATAACATTAACGGCGGGTTCTGTGCTAGTAATGTGGATGTCTGAGCTTATAACTGAAAAAGGAATCGGGAATGGCGGTTCTTTGATAATTTTTGTCGGTATTATTTCAGGTATTCCGTTGTATTCGGCTAGGACAGCTCAAATGGTTTCAAATGACACAGCGTTGATGTGGGGTTTGGTATTATTGCTTGCTATATTCTTTGTTACAATGGTTTTTATTGTAATTATGCAGGAAGCAATAAGAAAAGTAATCATTGTAAATCCTAAAAGACAGGTAGGCAACAAGGTCTACGGCGGTGTTAATACGTTTATTCCGTTCAAGCTAAATCCGGGCGGAGTTATGCCTATAATCTTTGCAGTAGCAATTTTATTGTTTCCGTCTACGGTTTTAAGCCTTGTAGGTCAAGCACATTTAAGCGGACATGCAGAAACTATCGTAATGTTTTTAAACAAAATATTCAGTCCGAGCGGAATTACGTATTATGTAATATATTTCTTGATGATAGTTGCGTTAACTTTCTTTTATGCATCGATTATGCCAAATATGCAGCCAAAAGAGATTGCTGATAACTTAAAGAAATACGGTTCATCAATTCCGGGAATAAAGCCTGGAAGACCTACTGCAGAAGCTCTTGATAAAATATTAACAAAAACCACATTTATAGGTGCACTTGCACTCGGGTTGATAGCTTTAGTTCCGGCATTTGCAAGTTATATAACGAAAATTACAACTTTGCAAGGTATAGGTGCAACATCTTTAATCATTATGGTTGGTGTAGCGTTGGATTTGATTAACCAAGTCCGAACACATCTTCTTGCAAGAAACTATGAAACTTTCTTGAAGGAGTAATGGAATTAGGATGCTAGAGGGCGCTGCTTATATTAAAGCGGCGCTTTTTATTTGATTAATTTTAAACACATATCATCAAATATATTAGCGGATTTAATTCCCAGTTTTGCTTGTTTTTTGCAGTTTTCTAAGATTTCTATATGCTTAATAAATTTGATATTTTTCGGATTATTTTTGAGGACAACTAAAATATAATTTTGTATTTCATCCAGTATCTGACCTAATCCCTTTTCTTTGGCCAAATCTTGTAATCGCTGTGAAATATCAAAAATATTTTTTCTTTCAAATCTCCAATAGTTTTCAAACACTCCTTTTATCGAGGAATAGTCATAATTTACTTCTTCTTTTGACGGAACGAAGAAACATTGGGAGCGTGAAATTATTGTAGGAAGGACATCTTCGATGTATCTTGTTAAAAAGATGAATGTCACACCGCTTTGAGGTTCTTCGATGATTTTCAATAAAGAATTCGCTGTATCTGCTTGGAAGTTAAGCGGATTTAAGCCCATAATATTGCCGTCATCATCTCTATCGCAAAGAATAAATACCCTGTGAAATTCGGAATCACTCATCAAACGTTCTTTTATTAGGGTGGACTGTTTAACTGAAATTACTGTTTTAGAGTCGTCATCTTCCGGTTTGTTGTCCAAGCGTGATATTGTCATAACTGCGGGGTGAGAATCTTCTCTTATCCATTTGCAGTTTAGGCATTCGCAGTCATCGGTCTTATTTTCTTTGCAGTTTAAAAACCGTGCTATTTCTTTTGCTAATATGTATTGCGAATTCAAATCATTGCCATAAAACAATATGCTTTGCGGAAGCGGATGTTTACCGAATGACAAGGCTTTTGTAAAATAATCGGTTAGGAATGGATATTTATCTGATAAGAGCAATTTCCACCTCCGCATTTATATCCAAGGCTTCTGCCGATTTAATTTTACATTCTGCTTCAAAAAGGTTTTGTTTCAGGTTAACCAAATCGGAAAGCTTTGTATTTTTAAGTTTTTGTATTGTTTGTTTTACGACAAATTCGTGCTGTCCCGTAATTTTAGAGATTTCAAACGGACTCATTGTCGTGGATTTAATTTTTATAATTATCCATTTTCTCAGCATTGTTTGGATTGCGGAAAGAATCTCAAGCGGATGTTTTTTGTCCGTAAGTTTTTTAAATTCCAAAAGTGCTTTGTCTTTTTGGTTTTTCATAATCAAATCGGTTATGTTAAACAAATCCTGATTAGAAACTGCAATTTCTTCAACCATTTTTTTAGTAACGGTTTTTTCAGGATAAGCAATAAGTTTAAGTTTTTCGAGTTCAACATCAAATTGACGCAAGTCATTTCCCAGAAACTCTATAAGAAGATTTACTGCATCATCTTTGAGTATCAAATCTTTTGATTTTGCACGTTTTCTCAGCCAGTTGGCGATTTCATCTGTTTTGTAGGTTTTAAAAGCCTGGAATTCTTCCGAATTAAATTTGCTTAAGATTTTGTACAGTTTTCTTCTTGAATCAATTTTTTTACCTTCGTCTCTTGGGAGTTTAACGACAAAGACAATATTCAAAGCTTCGGGGTTATTTTTGAGTGCATCTTCAATATCGTTAAGTTCCGAGTCTTCAAAATAGTTCTTTTGAGATGAAAAATATTTTTCGGCATTTATTATGTATAGAGAATCTCCAAACATCATGGGCGGAGTCCTCAGGGCATTTATAAGTTCAGGATACTCAGGGTTATCCAGCACCCGGTAACTCATAGAAATAAAATCAGGATTGAGTTTTGAGCGCATATTATCCAGCGCTGAATTAATCAAAAAATCCTCATCTCCGTAAAAGAAATATACTGCCATAGGAATATTATACATTAAAATGTATCTAAGTAATAAGTTTATAAATAGGCGGTTACGATTTAAGTATAGGTTGGCAGAAGTAAGAGTCTATCTCTCCTAGGGAGAGATGTCAACGAAGTTGACAGAGAGGGTATTATTAACTTTATATTAAAAACGCCCTCTCCTGTTCTTACAGGACATCCTCACCAGATGGGAGATGATTGCTCACCCTCTCCAAGAATTTTAAAGTTTCGCAGGTGCTCGACTTAAAATTCTATCCTCCCCCTAGGAGGTAGGTTTTATTCTCTATGACAATAAAAAGGCCGATTAATTAATCGGCCTTTTTGAGTTGATATTTATGTTAATATTTTGATTATTTTGCTACAGTTGCTTTTTCTTCTTCTGGTTTTTCCGCTTGTTTTTTTGCTTCTATTTCTGCTTGTTTTGCACGAATTTCATCATAAAGTATCTTCATGTTTACATCGATAGCTTCGTTATCGGTTCTGCGGTCACCCCAAGCGACGCATAAACCGCTAATCAGACCAACAACCGCACCACCAATTACTCCAGGTATTGCGCCTATTCCTCCAACGCAGGCCCCTATTCCTAATCCGGCAACTGTACAGCTTCCAAATGTTTCCCCGAATCGTTGCCACCAGCCACCATTTTTTCCTTTGTTGTAGTTGAAATCTTGTTCATCGGACTTATATTGTTTCATTATGTATTCAATTTTCATATATGCATCTGTATCTTTAAGTCCCATTTTTTCTGCTTTTTTGAGCATTGCATTTACCATTTTTTTCTTGTTTTTCATAGTAATTGCACTTTTACCTTTTTCATCATCATCATGTTCGTCATCCATCTGTTCTAAGATACCTTCGTTTCCTGCAATCCAAAGTCTATATTTAGGTATAAATCCGCTCTGTTCATAATATAATGCCAAGAAATCCATTATATTGTTTTCGTTAAGTCCTTTTAATGTGTCATCAACCTTTTTATATATATAATCTTCGGTTTGGCCTTTAATATTTTTATGTATATCCAAAGCATTCCAAGGTTTTGATTGTGTGGTTGATGTTTTTGCAGGTTCTTCTTTTTCTTCCTTTTCTTCGGGTTTTTCAGTTTCGCTATTCGTTGCAGGCTTTTTATTCTTAGCTTCATAAATTGCATTAGAAATTTCAGTAGGCTTAATATCTTCTTGCCCTTCAACAATTTCCCATTTCTTTTCTGTTTCGTTGTATTTAACTTCCGCAAAATTGCCGTCTTCATTGATTATAAATTTGCGTTTATAATTTCTTTCGCCTGTTTCAACAGATTCTTCGTAAACGATTTGTCTATATTCTTTTTCTTCTTTATCAGCGTCAGTCAAATCATCGCTGTTCCATTCTTCGCCAAGTTCAATAGTTTCTTCTGTAGGAATTAAAACATCATTTTCTGTCAATTCTTTAACTTTGTTGGCAACACTCCAGTTATCTACATTTTTGTTTACATTACCATTATTTTTCACTGATTTAGCTTTGACTTTTTTGATATTTGATGTGTAGCACTCTTCCAGTCCTTCTTTTTTAATGTCTGCTTTTGTATCATCCATCAAGAATGAATCTGTTTTGAACAAATCTTTATCAAAATCGCCGTAATGTGCTTTTAGATCAGATTCAAGACTCTTGATTGAAGCGATTCTTGTCATTACATAGAGGTTATTGAATAATTCTTTAATCTCATTCTGATCGCTGAATTCTTTATAAGCTTTATCAAGTTTATCAGCTGTTTCTTCAATTAATCTTGTTGTTTCATCATCCCCTAAGGATTTAGCAGTATCTTTGGCTTTAATGCAAAGAGCATCAATAATATATTTGAATTCGTTTCTTACTGCCTTTTGTTTTTCTTCATCGTTGACTCTGTCATAAGCTTCGAACAATTTATCAATCAAATTTTCGTTCGGATATTTTGAATTATAACTGCTTATAATATCAAGTACTTTATATTCACCGACTTCGCTTTCAGCATTTGAGGCTTCAATAGGATTTGGCATTGTTTGTATAAGGTTAAAGTCATTTTCATTCAAATCTTCTAATTTTTTATGAAAATCACCAATTATTTTATCAACACCGCCACTTGTATTTTCATATCCGCTTGCTTCAAGTCTTTCCAGAACTTTTCCTCCGCCTACTTCCCATTGGTCAGAGTTTTTTGTAATGAATGTTTTTATATCATCTTTATTCAAGCTATTATAGAATTCTTGTAATTCTTTGTATTTTTTCTCATAAGTTTTTTCGCTGGAACCCTTTACAAGTTCTTCAAGTTGGTCACGCTGTTCAAGTGTAAACGCTCTGCTGCCACCGGTAGATTCCGATTGTACATAAGCATTTAACTGTTTCATGAAACCTAAAAGTTTGTTATATTTCTTTTGAAATTTCTTTTCTCTGACAGAAGTACCGTCTTTGTCCTTAGTTCTGCTACTGTTGGAACTGCCGTCATTGTTTCCGGGAGTTCTTAGGTAGAAAGGATTGTATTGGTTCATCCAATTATTATCGTCGCTTCCTGCAATATCCATCAATGAAAACCCTGTAGCATTACCGCCATTTAGGGTGTCCCATTTTCTTTGAACAAGTGCTAATCCGGGATTAAGATAATTGTCGAAACCGCTCATCCACGGGTATTGGGTTACACCTGAACCAGGATAAGGAACCTGCCAAAACCCGGGTCTTACTATAGAATCCATCAGGCTGTAATTCCATTGTATATTCATCATCCCCTGTATTGAGCCGCTCATCATATCCCAGCCCCAACCGACATTGTATGTTGCCGGCATACATTGGAACATTGCCGTATCCATGCTCATTGCAGGTAAATTCAATTGGAATTCGTTACCCATGGTAGTATCCTCATATTTTTACTCTTATATATATAAAGTATTTACTCTTTGCAAAATTGCATGTTCTAAGCATATGTGCTTAACAAAACTTTACAATTTAACTGGGGGTGAGTTCAAGAAGCAATCGCAACACTAAAATATGTTGAACTCGTTTTAACATCTTGCAAATTCGGCTGTCTGCTAGATTCCGGTAAGACCCTGAAATAACTTTCACTATTGTCCATGATAAATCGAATTAGCTCACACCTCAATCCTACCCCATGGGGGAGGACGCTGTTGTTATTGAGCTTTAGCTTCGGCTGTCTGCTAGATTCCGGTAAGATCCTGAAATAACTTTCACTATTGTCCATGATAAATCAAATTATCCCCCTCCTCAATCCTCCCCCATGGGGGAGGACGCTGTTGTTATTGAACTTTAGCTTCGGCTGTCTGCTAGATTCCGGTAAGACCCTGAAATAACTTTCACTATTGTCCATGATAAATCAAATTATCCCCCTCCTCAATCCTACCCCATGGGGGAGGACGCTGTTGTTATTGAGCTTTAGCAAAATATACAACAGCGGGTGGGGGATTTTTTCGATTATTGTCTCACTATTTTCTATTTGCGTCTTTATCATTGTATTATTTCATTTTTTCTGTTTTATATTAATTTTATTCGGGACAATAATGGAAATAAATTTAGGGCGACAAAACTCTTATTTTCTTTCAAGTAAAAGTCTTGAAAAAAACAAACAGAAACTTCGTTTCTTCCAAAGAAAAATCCTCCGCACTCTGCTCACAGGTCGTTGTAATTTAACATACAGAACAAGATTAAATTAACTATGAGATGGAGATGGTAGATATTTATAGTATAATCAAACTATGAATAGCATTGTTCCTCAACACATAAATCAGGAAACATTAAAATCATATTATTTGTATTTTGATGAAAATGGCGATAAATCATCTGAGCTTCTTGATATTCTTATGGATTCATTGTTAGAATTTGTATTCGGAATTAAATATAAAGATATTCAAAATCCTAGAGAACATCAAAAATTTTTTAATGCATGTGAAAAATTATATAAGGATCCTAAAGCCAGAAATTCAAAAAAAGAAGGTGATTTAGGAGAAATCATACTTCATACATTATTAAGAAAGTATGTAGGAACGGTTCCTTTTGCTGGTCGTTTTTACTTCGCCGTGGATAAAAACACAAGTCCAAAAAGCTTTGATATTGTCCATATTTTGCCCAACGAAGCTAAAAATATACTCGTTTTAGGCGAAAGTAAGATGTATACTGACGCCAAGGGAGGAATTGATGCTTTAGCTGACGATATAAAAAAGCATTTCTCGGCGGATTATGTAAGAAAACAATTTGTTAAAATTTCCGAGACAGTTTCAAGTGACAACTTAGTAGACCAAGAAACTATTATCAAACCAATGAGAAGAACCATTGATGATTGGGAATACTTGCTAAGGACAGAAAAGACATTGGAAAATGTTATCGATTCACTTTATGTTCCATTACTCTGTACTTATAATTATGATAAATATAATGAATACACAAATGTTTGTGAACAGTTTTTAAAAGAATACGAAAATCACATAGGCGAATTATATAATTATTTTGACAAAAAGGAGATAATACGACCAGCCTGCTTGAATATTTTACTAATGTTATTTCCTGTTCCATCCAAAGATGTTCTCATTGAAGAGTATTATAAACGTATTAATGAGGTTGTAGAATAAAATGTTTGAAGAAGAGTACAACAACATTATAAACCAAATTAGAAATAGGTCTTTTACTTGGTCAGATTATTTTTCTTTAGCGAAAGAGCTTAATCTTATTTTAGACACAGAAAATTCATCTAATAAACAATTAGCAAGAAATATTGTAATTTATATCATTGATAATTGGATTAGTATTCCACAAGAATTGCGAAAATTATATACTGATATCGTTGCAAAGTGTGGCTTTTTCCCATATCTTGAAAAAGAACAAGAAAATTTTTATCTTGATAATTTAAGGGGAGAAATATTAAAAGAATTCCATAAAGCTAATTATTTAAAAGGAAATATTTATTTTCATTCTGCACAACAAGAGGTTTGTGATTTATTGTTAAATACTGAAGCGAATCTTGTAATTAGCGCTCCTACAAGTTTTGGTAAAAGTTTATTAATAGAAGAATTAGTTGCAAGTAACAAGTATAAAAATATTGTTGTAATTCAACCAACATTAGCATTATTAAATGAAACAAGAAATAATTTAAGAAAATATGACGACAAATATAAAATTATTGTTAGAGTTGCAGATAAACCATCAGAAGAGAAAGGTAATTTGTTCCTATTGACCGCAGAAAGAGTTATGGAATATAAAGAGATGCCTAAAATTGATATGTTTATTCTTGATGAATTTTATAAAATTAGCCAAAAAAGAGATGATGAACGATATGAAGTTTTAAATAATGCTTGCAATAAAATGCTTAATAAGCACAAAGCAAGGTTTTATTTTCTTGGACCACATATTGATAAAATATCACAAGAATTTATTGATAAATATAATGTCATATTTAAAAAATATGATTATACTTTAGTTGTCAATGAAGAAAACGAAATTAAAAACGGAGAAACATACTATAACGATAATAAAGTTGAAATAAAAGAAAAACGCTTGTTTGAAGAGCTTGTAAGATGCAATGAACAAACGATTATTTATTGCTCTTCTCCTCAAAAATCAACTGAAACGGCCATTAATTTTGCCAAATACTTAGAAAGTTTAGACTCTCGCAACTTAAATACTGAACGTGATGTACCTTTAATTCAATGGATAAATGATAATATTTCATATAAATGGGAAATATCTTCTTGTCTGCGACACAAAATTGGGGTTCATAATGGAGTTTTTCCAAAACATGTAAATGCATCAATAATTGATTATTTTAATGATGGCAAATTGCTATATTTATTTTGTACATCAACTATAATTGAAGGAGTAAATACAACTGCTAAAAATGTAATTATTTATAATAACTGGCGAGGACCTAGACAAAAGAAAATAGATTATTTTGACTATAAAAATATTAAAGGACGTTCTGGTAGAATGTTTAAACACTACGTTGGAAATTTGTATTCGTTTTATCAAAAGTTCGAAGAGGAAGCAATTGAAATAGATATTCCATTCGTAGATCAAGAAAAGCCGCTAAGTAAGGAAATCTTAGCCAATACTCCAGAAGAAGATATTAAGGATAAAAATTCTCAGGAATATCAAGAACTACAAGCTATTCCGAAAGAAGAACTAGAGTTATTTAAGAAAAATGGTCTTAGTATAGATGGGCAAAAAAATATATTAGAGTATTTAAAAGCAAATATTCGTAAAGATTACCGATTAATTAAATGGTCATATTATCCTCAGTATGAGCAAGCATTGTACATCTTAGAGTTATGCTTTAACAATTTAATGAAGCCTACTGAAACTGGTGGTGGAGTTTCCCCTAAAAAGCTTGCTCAGCTTATTAAAATATGTAATTCACTAAAAAACTTATATGCTATTGTTCGTAATGAGGTAAAATATTTACACGAAAAACAAGGCAAAGATTACAATTCTTCTCTAACAGCTGGCTTTCAAATTCAAAGGCATTGGTTTGATTATAAACTCCCAAAATGGTTTGGATGTTTTAATGAATTACAAAAATATGTATGTAATTTGTATGGACTTATTCCTGGGGACTACTCTTTATTCTTAGCTATGCTAGAAAATGATTACATGTCCCCAAGAGCCAATTTATTAATGGAATTCGACTTACCAAAAACAGCAATAAGAAAAATCGATAATTATATACCTGAGCACATTCATGACGAAGAATTTATACCTTTTATAAAACAAAATAATCAAGATATAGCAAGAAATGCAATGTTATCAAATTATGAATATGAACGTTTAAAAAAAGAAGTTTTGTAAGGGTTATATTAACACAAACCTTCATATTCAAAGATTTATTTACTTGTTTATAATATAATCAACTCATGCAACAGTATTATGATAAAGGGGACATACAGTTATATCTAGGTGATTGTATTGAGATTTTGGAGAATGCGGCTCCGGAATCGGTCGATATGATTTTCGCCGATCCGCCTTATATGTTATCTAATGGTGGAATAAGCTGCCAAGCCGGCAAAGTTGTTTGTGTCAATAAAGGTAAATGGGATGAAAGCAAAGGATTAGACGAAGATTTTGCGTTCCACCAGAAGTGGATTAATGCCTGTAAAAGAGTATTAAAACCTAACGGAACTATATGGATTTCAGGAACTTATCACTCAATTTATGCCTGTGGATTTGCTTTACAGAAATCCGGATTTAAAATATTGAATGATATTTGTTGGTTCAAACCAAATGCTTCGCCAAATATGAGTTGCAGGTATTTTACAGCAAGCCATGAAACTCTGCTTTGGGCAAGAAAAGACCCAAAAGGTAAACATACATTCAACTATGAAAAAATGAAAAATGGTGATTGGAAAGACGATGCAATTAAGAAACCCAATAAACAAATGCGTTCAGTTTGGCAAATTGATACTCCAAAATCTTACGAAAAAACTTTTGGGAAACACCCTACACAAAAACCTTTAGAATTGTTAAGACGAATAATTCTTGCATCAACTAATAAAGGAGATTTGATTTTAGATCCGTTTACAGGTAGTTCAACAACTGGTATAATGGCATTAGAGTTAGGTAGAAAATTTGTCGGTATAGACTTGGAGAAAGAGTATTTAGACCTTTCAATCAAAAGGTTTGAACAAGAGTTTGTAGATAAGGAATTACAATGGCAGTAGTTTTAGAAAAACTGAGAGAGGAAACTTATCCGATTGTTAAATGGGTTGGCGGTAAGCGTCAACTAATGTTTGAACTGCTAAAAAACATGCCTGAATATTATAACAGATATTTTGAACCTTTTATTGGCGGTGGTGCATTATTTTTTGAACTTCAACCTGATAATGCCTATATTTCCGATATGAATGAAGAATTAATTAACCTTTATCAAGTTGTTAGGAATAATGTCGATGAACTTATTGTAGATTTGCAAAAGCACGATATTTCAAAAGATTATTTTATGGAAATTCGTAATATTGACCGTACGGAAGAATATAAAAATTGGTCTAATATTCAAAAGGCAAGCCGTTTTATATACTTGAACAGAACGTGTTTCAACGGAATGTATCGAGTAAATTCAAAAGGCGAATTTAATGTTCCGTTCGGGTACTATAAAAATCCGAGAATTTTAGATGAAAACAATTTAATAAATTGCTCAAATCTGTTACAGCGAACTGAAATTAAACATGCAGATTTTTCAGAGATTTTGAAAAAAGTTAAAAAAGGTGACTTCGTATATTTTGATCCGCCTTATGTACCTTTAAGTGAAACATCAAGTTTTACATCATACACAAAAGACGGATTTGATATTGATATGCAATTTAAACTCAGAGACGTTTGTGATGAATTGGATTCTATAGGTGTAAAATTCTTGCTTTCAAACTCTGATACAAAATTAGTTAACGAATTATACGAAAATTATAATATAAAGAAAGTTTTTGCTTCGCGCCAAATAAATGCTAATGCAGATGGCAGGGGTAAAATTACTGAAGTTTTAGTTCGCAATTATTAAGGTTTTGGAACGCCAGACATAAACATTGCCCTGCCAGAATAATTCCAATACCTGATGTCTTGTTCTATAAAGAACCATTTTATAACTTTCAATATTAAGTCTACATCATATCCTGAATTAAACTTCAAATTTTTATCTATTGCTTCCGTACGACAGTTATATACATTAGTAATAAGTTCATATAACTGTTCATATTTACTACGGGATTCAACCTTCTTTTTTTCTAAATCCTCAAATATGTGATGATGTGCTGGATAATGTTTTTTTAATCCTTTCTTGGTTAAAAATTCACCATCTTCAACATTAACAACAAAATCAAAGCCATTATGCAAATTTGCAGGGCGTTCTAGATATATTCGTTTTCCAGATTTCAAGGTTTCTACATAGTACAAATATTTAGATTGAGCACCACCTTTTCCATGTCCGGGGATTTCTTCTAAAAATTTATCAATTACTCTTTTTCGTACATCGTTCCTATTACCAATATTCGAAAAATTTAAATTTATCTCATTAGGTACCACTTTATTTTTTGTTTTTGCCATAATACCACCTTCTTAACAAATCCCAACAAATTTCATGCTCATGCTATCATAAAAATATAAAGGAGAATATGCATGAAAAGGAATTTTAAGGAATGGCTATCAACTTTTAGACCTTGTATTTCAGACTATTGCTACTATGTAGATTTTGACAAAGTAAACAGTAATGTTGACAGTATCAAAGTTGAATTAAATATTTTGAACACCTTAGTTGGCTCTAAAAATATTGAAAAAGATTTTGAAAATGTTATTACAAAATACCCTGAAACATTAAAATGCATTCCTTTACTATTAGCAGTCAGAGCAAAAGAAATTTCTGTTACGGATGCTGATGGCGAATATAATTTTTCTTTCAACAAATGTAATTATGGTATTGAAGAATACAAAATGTTCATGCGTAAAACAAAGCTGTTCGACCTTCTTGAAAACCATATTGTAAGTAATTTGGTAGATTATGCAACTGGTGTTGAAACCGGTCTTGATTCTAATGGCAGAAAAAATCGTGGCGGACATTTGATGGAAAATCTTGTTGAAAACTACATTCAAAAAGCAGGATTTGTTAAGAATAAAAACTATTTCAAAGAAATGTATATTCATGAAATTGAGCAAAAATGGGGTATAAACCTTTCGGCAATTTCTAATCAAGGCAAAATGGAGAAGCGCTTTGATTTTGTAATTAAAACTGATAAGCAAATTTATGTAATTGAAACGAACTTTTATTCAAGTGGCGGTTCAAAACTTAATGAAACCGCAAGAAGCTATAAAACTCTTGCACAAGAAGTCGTCACAATAAATGGTGTAACATTTATTTGGTTTACAGACGGTTGTGGATGGAATAGTGCAAGGCATAATCTTGAAGAAACTTTTGATGTTTTGGATACAGTATATAATATTCAAGATTTGGAGCAGGGAATAATAAAAAAGTTAAATTAGTTTTCTTCTAATACTCTCAAAAGATAATTTGCCAAATGCAATAATTCTATACATTTTTCTTCTGATAAAGTCAGCATTTTATGGCTTTTAGGATTTTTTATAAAACCAATTGCTCCGGCGTATAATTCCATTTGAGCAACTTGTTCACCTTCTGGTAACTTGGAATTCTTTAATGGTCCATTTTTAGCACTAAAAGCCTGACGCATTAAATCAACACCTAATAGCTCATCCAACCCACTTTTTGTTCTAACTTTTACTTCAATATATTTGAACGCATCAAAAACCGCTTGAGAATAATGCTTATCTCTGTACAAATCTTTAATATCTTGTGGCAATAAATGCAAGCTAGAAAGACAATTATCATCCAGCACTAAAGATTCATATAATGCTGTAATTTTTGCTAATTTTGAAATCATAATATCGCTTGGAGTCATTTGTCCATTTATTTGAACTTTGCAATTATTGATATTATATTTATTTAAAAAATCGTTGGTTTTAGTCATCCATTTTTCATAAGAGAATTGATCTAAGAGAATGACTTGTCTACCCGTTAAAATATTTGTTGTTCTATAGTCATACTGCTGTGCTTGCTGCAATATGAAATGACCTTCATCTATAATTTGTCTTAAATATTCCTGTTTATTCATATCTTTATTTTACAATAAAAATACTGCTCGCTTTCTGTAATATGTGTCTAGATGTAAAACTTTTCTGCTTTTATTCTTCTTTCACGCTAATGTTGTGTGTCAAAGGAGGTTTTAATATGGAAAAAGTCGGATTGAATATTACTCTAAAAGAATTTAAGCAACTAAGTAAATGGTCAGAAAATATTTATAACACGGCAGTTGTTATTGATTATTTTGTTGCAAATCAACCGGAGATTGAAGAGTGCTATAATTTGGCACCGGTAATTAAGCATCTGCGAAACGATGCGGATGTGCTAAACGCATTCTTTATTGATCACGAAAAAGATGTTGATTTTTAAGGTGCGTTTAAGTGCCGTTTAAGAACTGTTCAACCGATGTTTACAAAATAAATATGTCTGAATGATACAAAAAACAGGTATTACACTTGAGATTTTCTCCTACGTAATCGATTAATGTTCATAGCGAAAGGAACACATTATGGTTGAAAAAGATTACAAACTATACGGAACAAAAATTTTAAACTTAAAAACACAAGAAATCGGTTTGTTGATTTGTTTATGGGAAAACAAGTTTGCTGATAGAACTGTAGATTGTCTTGGATTTCTTCCACGCTCGCAGAGTTTCGCTTTTATGCCTCACGGCATAGTCCGCTCAATCTGCTCGCTATCCGGTCGTTGCCGTACAGAAATCCGCTTTGCCACCTGCGTAGATAAAACCGGAAAACGATACAATATTGAACTTGATAATATAAGTGGGTTTGAAGATGATTTTGAAAAATAAACGAACTCGAGAACGCATACAATTATCTTATACTGAGTTTCAGGCAAGATTTGCACAAGACATACAAACAGCATTTGAAAGCTATATCAAAAACGAAAACGCAAAACCATATTTTAAAGCCAATAAAGCCACAGAATCTGACTTTTACTTTGACTTACAGTGGAATTTTAATCATTTTGGAATGTCAAATTGGTATATTGAGACACTTTAAATATTATTAATCTATATCTACGTTTTACTAAGCTTTTGTGATACTCTTAGTAAAAAGGAGCTAAAATGAGATTACAAAAATACATTATTATATTTTGCATAATTATACTAATTTTGTCTTTAATTGGAATTTTTATTACGGAACAGGATAATAAATTCTATGACCTTTCAACCGGGGTATTTACAGGTGTTGTATTAACCGGCATGACTTCAATAATTTTGTTTCTTTATGAAAAAAATAAGATTATAAACAAACTATACAATAATTTTGCGGAAATTTATTTTACACTTTGTGTTATTGATAAGAATTTGGGTAATTTTCTTATAAAAAAAGAAATTACTGATATGAATTTTAGGATAAATTATAAACTAACAATGGAAATTATAAATACAATAAAAGAGTTTGATTTTGATGAATATACAAGTTTCTTCGATAATAAATTTAATAGTTTATTAGAACAATTTTTAAGTTTTAACCTGAAGTTATACAATCTACACAATATTGTAGGTGAAAGAAGCCAAGGTGTTTTGTATCACGAATTAACATTGAAGGATTTAGAATTAAAACGATTACAAGGAATTGCAGAAGAAATGCTTATACCTTATGAACAACAAGTAATAAATGATAGAGAAGCTCTTCTTATTTTAATAGGCAAATTGCATGAATATGTTGCATCTTTAAAACTGGAATCCGCCGCAAATTTATCAAAATTAGACAATTATCATAAATTTAAAATCAGTTGGAATGATAGAAAAAATTTGCTGGAAAAGCAAGTTCAAGAACTTTCTTAGTTATATGAATTATAGGAGTAATTATATGAAAAAACTTATTGTAACATTATTTTTATTATTGTTATCCAATACATATATTTTAGCCGCAAATAGTGGAATTGGAATTGAAGTTGTAAAATTAGTTGATTCTATTAATATAAAACCATTTAATTATCAGCCTCTTATAATCAGAAATATTGAGCCTGGTTCTCCAGCTGAAAGAGCACATATCAAAGCTCCTTGTTACATAACAAGTATCAATGGAGAATCTGTATATAATTTGTCTGAGAAAGAGATTATTCAAAAAATAAATTCTAAAGAAACTGTCCAATTAGGAATTACAGAAGGGGGAAATAACCCAGAAAGAATTGTTAATGTTCAAAAAGAACAAGGATATGATACTGTTATTAAATATCTTCATAAAACAAAAGGAATTGGATTAGGTATATATAAAAGTCAATCCGATTTAAAAATGCCTATCTTAATAACAAATGTTGAAAAAGGTTCCCCTTCTTATACAGCAGGAATAAGAGAAAATAGTTTAATGCTGGATGTAAATGGAGTCTCAACTATTGATTTAAATGTGGATGAATGTCTTAAAGCTTTAAATGCAAATAAATTATCAATTACTGTTGTTGATCTAAATTCAAAAAATATACAAAAATATAACTTAACAAAAGCAAATTATTATGCTAACAGTAATGTGGAGATAAAAGATAAAAACCGTAAAATAATTAATCAAAATGCTAATACTATATATGCACCATATAATGAAGAAGAAAAAGTGTTGTCTACTGCATTTGCAAAGCTTGCACCAGAATACAAGCGCAGTAAAATGACAAATCAAGAAATTTGGAATGCAGATATTAGTAAGATGCAAAAAGCGCATGAACAATATAAAAATGACAAAAACAATATGGCATTTAATAAATTTTATTATGATGGTTTACAAACTTTTATAAAGCAATTTAGTGAATTACGAAAATGGCAAATAGATGATATAAAATCTGCTTTGATAATTTATGGTAAATTGCCAAACAATGCTACTGAACAACAAGTGATAATGTATATAAAAAATTCAAACATTTCTAATAAAGATTATTATATCAACTACATTGATTATTTAAATAAATATATAAATATATATTCAGATAGGGCAAAAGAAGTTTATAATTATAGCTCCACGTATGAAAAAAATAAAAAAGCACAATTAACAAAATTACCAGCAAAATATGTCCTTGATGGAGATTTGACAGGTTTTATGGCTGGATTTAAAACTCCAAAACAAAATGGTGCTTACAAATTAAATGAAAAGGGAATAGGTTTTGTGCAAGTAAAACAAAGCATTCCTAATGGAATAATTGTTGGAGCATATTCCTCTCATTATACTGATAGACCTTTGTGTATTATAACAAATAAGAGTTTTGCTGATGATGAAATTATAAAGGAACAGATGTACTTTCTATATGATGGCTATTATTCATATACTACTGTGCTAGGTGCACCTAAGAAAATATGGAAGTTTAAAGAAATTTCTAAAGCAACATATGATAATATTGCAGATAAACAAAGTGGGAAATATTATTTTATAAAATAATAGGATGCTAAGCTTCCATTCCTAAAATTTCTCGTTCAATTTGACGAACGATATCCGGAGATAGACAGCCTTTGGTTTCTTGTTTTTGCGATTGCCCTGGTTGCAAAGAAGCGGTATATTGTTTTACAAGCGGAATGTTTTTGAGAATATTTATCAATGAATAAATTTCTGGTGGTGGAGTTTTGTGATTATTATCAATGTCCGCAGAAATTTTATTCATCATTTTTCTTGCGAATTCCAAAAGTTCTTCGCTAAAGCGGTCTTTGTTGTGTTCAGCATCAAACCGTTTTTTATCCCAATTGTATTCTTTTTTCCAATAGAATAAAGTCCTGCGCGACAGTCCGAGTTCCATACCAATCTCTGCAAGAGATTTTTTGTCATAAATATACATGCGTTCGGCTTGTGTCAGTTGGTTGTATTTTGTCATTTTATACCTCAAAAATTATTCTATCTACTGTAAAAGTTGTTTTGTCGGATAATCTCCGAACCTGAAAATTACAAGTTCTATCAATTATTCCGAGATTTTGAAAATATTTAATCATCTGGTTTAGAAGTGCTAGTGTATTTTTCAATACTTTTGGTGGCAAATTTCTGCCTTTACAAAAATAGTAAAATTCTTGAATATCGTTACAAGTAATATCATTTAAATTTTCATTTTTGAAAAATGGGGAAATGTAGTATTTTAACATTCTGCGATATCTTCTGTAAGTATTTAATTTACAATTGTTTTTGACATAATTTTCCAAAAAATAATTAATCGCAGCATCAAATGTTATAACCTGAAAATTTGTCACTTGGTTTGTGCAAATGATAAATTCTTGCTTTGGCTTTTCTTCCTGATATTTATATAATCCTTGTCCAAATACCAATTTATCCTCGTTCAAAAGCTGTTCAAGTTCTGTTTTACAATCACATTCTGCAATCATTTCAATTTCATCGAGGGTGAATTCTTTTAAGTGTCGTGCCAATTTTTTTATATTCATAAAATCTGCTCCATAATTTCTTTTGTAATTTCTGTTAGGTTATTGTCTTTAGCAAATGTTTCCATTTGATTAATAAGCTGAACAATTTGCCTGAATCTGTTGTATTTTGAGTGGATATATTCAATAGCATCGGGGGTAAATGAAATTTCTGACAATTGGTTTATAATCTGTGACGAATCATTTACTCCAAAAGTTTCAAACTTTAAAATTTCTGAAAACCTATCATATAGATGTTTGTATCGTTCAAGTTTCCTGTGAGCCAAATTCATTCCGATAAAAATTATCGGGCATCCGGTTTCATCGTGAATATCCCGCAGTGTTTCAATGGTTTTGTAGTTATTCATTAAATAATCAATCTCATCAATAAAAATTACCTGCGGATTTTGTTTCAGTTTTTTAACAACAATATTAAAATTATCCGAAGTCAAAAAACGTGGTATTTCATCAAGCTCTTTTACCATTTCTTCAAGCAGCCACCTGCCGGTCATAAGATTTGATGCTCTTAAATAAATTCCGTCATACTTACACGCAAGCCACAATGCTGTCTGCGATTTTCCTAAGCCGGGTTCGCCGTAGACAAGTCCCATTTTTGGAATATTCTTTGGTTTGTTAATCAGATTTTCAACAAGCCCGATAAAGTTTTTGACATTAGTAGTTTTTACAAAAATCTTATTCATAAAGCAGTTTGTACTCCTTTGTTTGCTTAAATTTCTCTATCCACTCATCTTGCGGATTATGAATTATCAAATACTCATATTTTTCTGAATTATTTTTGAACAGTGTTTGAACCCTTTTTGAATCCGATTTGAACGGGGGTAAATCATTTTGTGTTTCTAACTCTGTTTCAAGCAGTTTTATATCTTCCGTTTCCAGATATTTTTTAACAGATTCAACTGTTTTCTTTTTTAGTTGCCGTTGTCTTACAATTTTTTGCTTGTAATCCTCATAATCTTTGACATCACCGAGTAATTTTGCCATTGGATGAGTTTCTGTTACTCGCTCTGCAGTGCATAAATACTCGCCTTTAGGTGTGTAAACCTTAATACTTGTAAGATCAAAAAGGTTGTATTTAATTAAAACTTTGCTCTTGAATCCATATAATCTTTCGTCAAAATAATCACAATTTAAGAATCTGATGCCATTTCGTTGAATTGTTTTTACTTCGGTTGCAAGCATCAAATCGTCAAGAGTATTTATTTCAATATTCTGCCGTTTTCTCTCTGCCAATACTTCAGCAATCGTTTTATCCGGAGCATTCGGGCAGGGCTGTGAATTTTTGAAACTCAGCCACATATCAATCATTTTTATTGTTTCTTCTATTGTTGGAATGTAATCATTGTGCCAACTTTTGTGCAATTTTTCATTTCGTATCATATACGCAGGTTTATTTTGGATGCTGCTGCCGATATAACTCGGCAAAAGCTTTTCAAAACTTTCCTGAAATTCTTTGAAAAATCTTTCAATTACTTTAGCTCTTGCGTTGTATGGTCTTGCAAAAACTGTTTCAATTCCTAACTTTGAATACAACCCCTGAAATCCAAGTTCCGTGAATCCCTTATCATCAGTAAAACATTTTGCTCTAAATGCTTTGCCGTTGTCCTGATACACAACTTTCGGTATCATATCAAGATTGATTATGGAGTTTCTGAGAGCTGATGCGATACACTGCGTATTTTCTTCAAGCATAATTTCATAACCGATCAAAGCCGTCGATTTCCAATCTAAAAATCCGATAAGAGTTGCTCTTGTGGTTTTTCCTGTAAACGGATTTATTACTTGGAAGGCTAATTTATGTCCATCGGCTACTAAAATATCTCCGACTTCAAGCAGACTAGCCTCACGTTTTATATACGGTTCGACTTTATCTGATAATGCTTTTTCTCCGTCACGTGCTAAAATCCATTTGTCGTAATTGTTATCTTTAAACCATTTTGCATATCTCCTAAAAGTAATATCAGCCGGAATAAAACTCTGTCCTTGTTCTTTTAATTTATATTTGGTTAACGCGATTGCTTTTCCGATTGAAAGTCTATTTGGGTGTAAAAGCAATCCCATAAATATTTTAATTTCTTCATCATTGAGAACGGTTCTATATTCATCAACACTGCTATATTTATACTGAGGCAAAAGTTTTGTGTAATCTTCTGTTCCATTTAACATAGCAAACCAGCGGTGCAAGCTACCACGGGAGATTTTACCTAAAATCTCAAATAAGTGAGAATCTGATGTATTGTGCAATTTCACAAAATCATAATCAGCTTGAAGTTTATTTTGAGATTGCTTCCTAAATTCAAGCCATTGATGCACAATGTCTAATCTTGCTAATGCGATTTGTTTACATTTTTCTGGAGTAAAATCTGCCATGCGTATGCTCCTTTGCATACACATTAATCGCTCTTGTTCGCAGAAACATCAAGTCCTAAATCTCAATCTCAGAGACATTTCGACACATATCAAACTCAAAGATAAATTATTTTTGCACTTTATTGCACTATTCTGCACTTGGCTCAATGCTAAATTCCATGCTAAATATACCCTGAAACAAGTTCAGGGTAACGAGTTTTTGGTGCAAAATAGTGCAAAATATAAACTTTCACTTCGGATGATTATTTGTTTCACTTGAAATTACTATTTGTTGGAATTTTTATATTTTATTTATATCAAAACCTATAAAATAATTTTTTCTATTTATATAGTCAGTTAAATAAAAAATACATTTATATTTATTTTATACAAATACCTTCTTTATTTTATTCCTTCTTCTTTTAAGATTTCTTCGTAAGTGTTTTTAGATTCTTCG
>JAEEGK010010369.1_pt1 | contig 21510 bp, 14 predicted proteins | sample 8958771 | NCBI WGS metagenome assembly JAEEGK01 (sample SAMN16246547, study PRJNA631951) | gut metagenome | biome: gut microbiome; feature: rumen; material: SC-attached | host: Bos | place: Iran: Karaj | collected 2018-10 | reverse complement strand
AAAAATTTGTATTATAAAAACAAATTATAATGAAAATTGAGCTTAACATAAAATAAAAATTTAATATTTTAAAAAAAAAATTTTAAAATTAAAAACATAAATTTTATTTTATAAATAATAAAAAAATAATTAATATTTAATGTATGTGGGTACGGGGATATTATCATTATACATTATGATTTAATAAATTTACTAAATTTTTTCAACTTCACCTTTTAATTTATTGAAAAAAATTTCCATAATATTTTGAAAATCTTGAAATAATCCTGACCTAAAAGAAAGAACAAAAAGCATTTTTCCTTCATTAGTCAATTTAAAAACATTTAATAATAAAACAAGTGAAGTTGCTTTATACAGTAAACTAATTATAACTTTATCTTTTTCAATTTTATAAAACTCACTTTCAATTTCATTATCACTAAAAAATTCTTTAATCATTTTAGCAAAACAACTCAAATTTTTCTTATATATAAATTTAAAATCTCTTATATCATTATAATCTCCTTTTTCATTTTGAAAAAGATTTCTAACACATTTCCCATATAAAATCATTCCTAATTCAAAAGCCGAAATTAAAGGAATATCATTTTCTTCTAACATAATATCTTTTTGATTAAAATTAAGAGTATCAATTAATTCTAAACTTTTCTTAGGATAAATATTTACATTTTCTTGATGTTTTAATAAATAATCATCAACAAATGAAACAACTTTATCATAATCTTTAGAAAACCAAGGATGATTTTCAATTTGTTGAATATTAAATCTAGTACTCGGATTAGGATCAAGTATTTTTTTAAGTAAATCAATAATACTTTTACTTAATTTATTACTAGGATATTCAACATTACTACTTAAAATATTATTTAACATAACGGAATTAGTACCAATAAAAGGTTTTTTCCCAGTAACACAATTAAATAATATAACACCACAACTCCAAATATCAGCAGATTGTCCTAAATAACCAATTTGTTTTATTACTTCTGGAGCAAGATAATCAGTCGTACCTGCAATATCAGGTAAAATTTGATTTTTTTGCTTTATTAAAGCACTTAAACCAAAATCAGTTATTTTTATACAATGATTTTTTTTATCTATTAATATATTTTCTGGTTTTAAATCTCTATGAATAATATTTTTATTATGTAAGTAATTTACTGCTGAAATTATTTGTTGAAAATATTGTCTTGCTTTATCTTCATTCATATAATTTGATTTTTCTGATTTTATTGCATCAAATAAATCTCCTCCATCCATATATTCCATTAATAATAATATTTTTCTATTTGTTTTTAATACTTCAATTAAACGAACTATATATGGATGATTTACTATTTTCATTGAACGTACTTCTGATAAAACATCTTCTTCTAAATTTTCTTTTGTTATTTTTTCTTTGTCTAATATTTTCATTGCATATTGCTTTTTTGTTGTTATATCTTCTACTAAATGAACTCTATTTTTTTAAAAGTTAAATTTTTTTATTTACTCACCATATCCTCCTCGTCCTAGTAAATGAAGTGTTTGATATTTTCCATATCTTTTATGATGGTTCATCATTTTTTTATTTGAGGAATTTTTTTTATGAAGTTAAATAAAATTTTAATATTCAAATTAAAAATTTTTTTAAATGTTTTTTTTATTTTTTATTTTTTTTAATTCAATATATTGGATGTTATTTTTTATATAAAACAAAACTAAAATAATAATATTTTTTAGTTTAAAATATAAGAATAAGTTTAAATATTAAATTATTTTTATTTAAATGGAATTTCATAATAAATAAATAAAATAATATAAGTTTTATCTATATGAAAATAAAGGATTTTATAGGAAAAAATAATATTTCTATATAACTATTGATTATATTCTTCAAAAGTTAAATTCTCTTCTTTAGGATCATTATCGATTTTAATTTCTATCATATTTTTAATATCATCACCATTATCTGAATTTAAATCTAATATATTATCATTTAAAGAAATACCAATAATGTTATTATTTTTTTCTTCATTTATAATTTTGATTTTATTATTAAATACAGTTTCATTAGGAATTAATTGGTTAAAATATTGTATACATTTCTCTTTTGAAAAATTTTTAAAATGTATTTTTTCCCAAGGAAAATTATTAGAGAATAAATCATTATATTTTAATAATGAAAATAATTTATAATTATTATTAATAGAATATTTAACATTTATATTTCTTTTTTTATTTTTTTTCTTTTTCTTTTTTTTATTAAATGAATTATTATTATTAATAATATTTTTATTTAAAACCAAATAATTATAATTTGAATATTCTAAACAAACTTCTTTTAATCTTGTTATAAATAAATTTTCACTACTTTTTTTTAATTTAATAATAGGACTTTTTTTCTTTTTTATATTAATATTTCCAGGAATATTAATTGAAATTAATTGTTTATAATTATTATTTTTCTTTGGGTAATATAATAAATTTTCAATATTCTTATTTCTACTTCTTAATTGATGTTTCTTAATATAATCATTAATAATATTTTCTTTTTTTAAAGTAATAATAAACTTCTTTTTATTAATATTTAAAATTGAATATTCCCCTTTTGAACTTACATTTCCAAAATTTTTAGACAAAATATTATTATGATATATTTTCTGATAATTAGAAACAATTCTACTCAAAATATTATTAAAAACACTAATTTCCTTAAAAAATTTAATTTTATTTTTCTCAATAGTTTTAACAAGAATATTTTGATAATGTTGAAAACAATAAATATTATATTTTAAATCTTGTTCAATTGCTTCAATTTCCATACAATAATGATTAATTCTAGCACATTCAGGATGAAAATAAAAATTACATATATCATAATTACATTTTAAACAAGGTCCATAAAATTTTTTATTACAAATATTACATAAATCATCAAATTTACAATAATCAATTCTATCAATATTTTTAATATCTTTTTTTTCTTCATAATTCCCAATTTCAATATTAGGATTCCATAAAGCACAAGATAAATGAACCCAAACACATTTAATATTTTCATATTTATCTAAAGGAATAATAATATGAGAATTATAAAAAGGAATTTTTTTCCCATTACTTTTTCTATATTCCATAATTTCATTATAAAAATGAGAATCATAAGGTAAATCAATTTTTTTCATAGCTCCTCCTTTAATTGGACATAAAATACATTCTAAATTTAAAACTTCTTCTTTATTCATTTCTTTACAAGGATCACAAATCCAATTTCTTATATTTTCATTTTTTATACCATAACAATTTTGATGAACTGTTAATTTACATGATTTACATTCAAACATTAATTGATTATGATCAATGTCTCCATTATTACATATTGAACAGATTAATATTGAATAATTTTCTGATGTGTTTTGAAGTAAGATTTTATTTGTTTTTATTTTTTGTTCTTTTTCATTTTTTTCATTTTGTTTTTTTGTTGTATAATCTAAATATTCTTTTATTGTTTTATTTTCTATTAAACATTCTTTGAGTAAAGGATTTTTTGTAATATTATTTTTTTTTATTATATTTTTATTTAAAATTTGTGGTTTATTTTTGTTTTGTTCCTTAATGGAAAAGTTTATTTTTTGAAATAAATATTTTATTTTTTTCAAATTTATTTCTTCAATTTGAGTTATTGAGTCATTTATTGTTTTTTCTAAATCTGAAAGATATATTTGATTATTATTTATTGATGATGTTGATGATACACTTGTTTCTTGAGGAAATGAATTGTTTAAATTATTTGAATTAAAATTTAAGTTTTTCTCAAAAAAAATATTTTTTTCTTCTTTGAAATTAAATAAACTACTCAATTCATTTATAAAGTTTAATTTTGCTCTATTATTATTTATCATTTTAATAAAAACATCTTGTTTATTTTTCAAAAATGAATTTTCCAAAATATGTTTAATATATTCAGAATTTTTATCAAAAATGGAGTTTGAATTATTATGAAAATAAAGACAATCAATTAAAAACCAAAAGACATTTGCATTAAAATTTTCATCTATAAATAAATAAAAAAATATATACTTAAAAGTTTAATATCTTTTGAAAAATAAGGTTCATTCCAATTAAATCCTAAAAATTGGTTAAAATTCCAAGCAACTTTAGAATAATTATATATTATTTCATCATAATTATTTGAAGAATTATCAAACGAAGATGATTGAATTTGTTTTAAACTTCTTTTTCTTTTTTTTAAAAGGTAATTTGAAATTTTATGCCTTTTTTGTCTATTTGAGTCCATAAATTGGTATTTTTTATATGATAATATTAAAGAATTATTTTATATTTTATTTCAAGATTATATAGTTCTTTCTATCATTTTATTTCAAAAAAATCATAAATGTGTTTTATTATTAAACATACAAATCATTCAAATGGTATAATCTTATTCAAAACATAAGATTTATTTTATTCTTTAAAATTTTTTTTCAATATAAAAAATCAAACAAACTAAATAATCTAAAATAAAAAAATAAATTTTAAAACCCCTAAAAATAAACATAAAAAAATATTTCCTTTAATTCCAAAAAAATAACATTTCATAAATAAAAAAACAAATAACTAAAAATAAAACTAAAAATAATAATTAAAAAAATATAAATATTTTTTCCTTTATTTATTTAAAAGGGAAACCAAAAAAGTTTCCCACTGACAGAAATTTTGCTGTTTTCGACTACCCATAACGAAGGTATCAATAGGGGATTACAAACACCTTTGTGCAATGGCTTGCTCCTCCCTAAACAAGAGCCCTTTTTGATGACTCATTGTTCCAGCCAGGTAAGTGATTTTATTTATCAAATAATTGTTTTATATTACAAAAAAAAAAAAAATTATGGGTTAAATATTTAATTTAAAAAATAAATTTTTTATAATAGGTTAAAGTTTTAAAATTAAATATAAAAATTTTAAAATAAATGTTTTTATATTTTTATTAAATTTGATTTTTTTTTGTTTTTTTTTGCTAAGAATGATTTATTTTTTATTATTTAGAGTAAATATTTTTATTTAAATAAATTATTTTAATGAAATAAAAATTGTGATAGTCTTTTTAAATATGATTTTAGAAATTACATTATTTTAGATTTTTTTACAATTTAAAAACAATTTTTTTACCATAAAAATATGAATTAAAATTAGGTTTTATTTTTTCATTTTATTATGTAAACATTAACAATTTATATATAATAGAACCAAAATTTAATTTAACAATTATTGATAATACATTCTTTTAATATATCAATATATCCATCTAACCTTTATTTATAATGGATTTTTATTTTTTTTGATTTTTTTAAATATCAAAATAGAATTTCCATTTATCAAAATGAAGGGAATACAAATATAATTAATTTTACTCTTTATAATTATTATTTAAATAATTCCTTATTTTATCATATTATTAATCCTTATAATACAATATTTGTAAAATAATGATTAATTAAAGTTATTTTGATGATGAAATTGGAAAAATTATGAACTTTTAGAAATTAAATTTTTTGTTTATTATAAAATAAAATACAAAATATATCTCAAATTATTTTTACTGAAGTTAAATTATTTTTAAAATTATAAAAAAAATATAATTAATTTAATATTCTAAAATGGAAAATAAATTGTATGTTATTTATTTTTATGACAGTTTATTTATATAATTTTTCAAAAAAAATATTATTAAATTTATTATTAGTAATATAATTATAATGGCATACTTCACTTTTGTCTTTATAATAATATGTGATTAATTAAATGATATATAAATATATTTATTTAGATATAATAAAATTTATATAATAGCTTTATTTTTTATTTTATATTCTTTCTATAAAATTTAATTCCTAAATAATATATATATTAATATAATAATGAATGAAATAATATAAATTAAAACCCTATTATAAGTAAAAATGAAAAGTAAAAATCCTCAAGTTTTAATAAATAATTTATATCCAAATAAAATATCAATTCAAATTCAAGATAATATAAATGAAAAAGAAAAAGAAATACATTCAGAAACAATATCAAAATATAATCAAGGAAGATGGAATATCGAAGAACATAAAAAATTTATAATGGGAATATTAGAATATGGAAATGACTGGAAAAAAGTACAAAAACTTATTAAAACAAGATCATCGACTCAAGCAAGATCTCATGCTCAAAAATTTTTTTTAAGAATTAAAAATGATTTGAATCTTAATGTAAATAAAAATAATTTATTTAATGAGAAGAAACATTTAGGAATAAATGATAATTTTTCAATTAAATTTTTTTTTGACTTATTGAACAAATTTGATAAAAGTAAATCTTGTTTAAAAGAAACAAAATTAAATCATGAACAAAAAGAAAAATTAATAAAAATATTGAATAAATATTCATCAATTGAAGAAGTAAACTCAAATGAATTAAAAGATTCTGATAATAATGGCAATAAAATAAAAATTAATGCTTTTATTAACTTATTTGAAAAAAATGAAATTGAAGATAATTATATAAAAAAAAGGAAAATTAAAATAAAAAAAGATAAAATTTTTAATATTATTAAAGATAATTCAAAAAAAGAATATTTAAATAATAAAAATTCTAGTTCTACAACAAGTGAAAGTGGAAATATATTAATAGGAAAAAAAATAAAAGAAAACTTACCTAATCCACATCAATTTGTAAATTATTTAGATAATCCTAAATTAGAAAATAATAACCCATTTACAATAAATTTTGATTTGTTTGAAACTAATATAAAAAATGATAAAGAAGAATATAATTCAATATTTGATTTGAATGAATCTAATGCTCAAAATGATATTCATTTATCAAATTTTAATAGAATGTAAAAATTAATAATAAAAAATTTTACTCATAGAAAAATAATCTTATATAAATAAATATATATATAAATTTAAATAATATTAATGATTTGATTAAAAAATTTCTCATTTTTTCTCGAAATAAAACATTTTATACAATATTTAAAGATAAATTTATATAAATAATCATTATGATAATAAAATAAAACAATAAAAATTAATACTAAAATATAATCAAATAAAAATATTCAAATATCAAATAGGAAAAAGGAATTAAACCTTTATAATAAAAATATAATTTTTCTCTTTTAGAAATAAAAATTAATAAATAAAAAATATATGTAAATTAATTTTTAATTTTATTTTTCTAAATAAATATTGTATAATAGTTTAGTTAAATAAATTATTCGGAAATATGTATGGAAATAAATAATAATTCAGATGATGAAATTTCCCCATATACATTAAATATTAATTATTTTTTTATTTTTTATTAAATAAAATTTATAAATTATGTAATAAATTATTATAAATGTGGTTATAAAGTTATAAATTTTGATATTTCACCATTTAAAATTGATTCAGATAATGATGAAATTATGAATTGGATTTTTGAGGATATTGAATATAAATATAATATAAAAATTGAAATAAAAAAAAAACTAATTAATGATATATTTATTCCAGAAATACCAAATTCAGAAGAAATAACATCAAACAGAAAAAATCAAAAAAAGCTATTAATAGAAAAATTAAAACAAGAATATGATAGAAATGAAACAGAAATAAGAAATATAATTTTTCTTATTCAATTATCATTATTAAAAATAGAAAATTATATTCCATTAAAATCAAATATAATTTATAATTCAGAATCAAATGAATTAATAAAATCAATTTTAATACCAAATAAAAATTCAAACATTGTAATTTTAGGTAATTCAAAAGGAGAAATAATATTAATAAATACAAATTATATAAATAATAAAGAATTATTAAAATTAAATACATTTAAAATAAAAATTCATAATAATCACATTACAAAAATAATAAAAATAGAATGTTTATCAAAAGAAGATGAAAATAAAATAACAATAGCATCATCATCTTTAGATAAAACAATAAAATTATTTTCATTAAATTTAGAAAATAATTTATCAGAAAAATCATTATCATTAATAACAACATTAAATTGTCCTAAACCAGTTCATACAATATGTGAAATTAATAATTTTTCATTAGCATCAGGAACAAATGAAATTATAATTTGGAATTTATTAGATTTTAGAAAAAATTATACTTTAGAAAAACATTATGGAACAGTTTATTGTATTTATAATATTAATGGAGGAAATGATATTTTAATTGGTTCAGCACAAATGAAAATATTATCAACTAGATTTAATCAATTAAAAGGAATGATTTATCATAATATTGATGTACCAACTTATGGTAAAAAAGAAGTATTTGCAATTAGAGATATTTGTAAAATTGAAAATGGAAATATTGTTATTTGTGAAGATTCACATTTAACTGTTTATGATTTGTCTGATATAAATAATGAAAAAAGATTTATTTTAAATATTAATAATTCTATTTTATATAAAATTATAAATATAGGAAATAATCAAGTTTTAACTTGTGGAAAAGATGGAAATATTCTTATAATTGATATTCAAAAAAAATATATTATTAGTTTTATTAATTCTATTGAATCTAATTTACAAATTTTAGATGCATTTTATGATAATAATAATGGTGATTTGTATTATATTGGAAATGGGAAATGTATTAAAATTGATTCTTTTAATTCACAAAATTATGATAAATTTCCTATAATTGATTGGGAAGATTATGCTTATTATAATGAAAATAATGATAATGTTTATAAAAGAGCTTTTAGATTAAATATAAATGTTCCTATTGAATATAATTTTGAAGAAAATATTACAAGATTTAGTGAAGAAAAATTATATAATATAAAATAATTTTTATATCTTTTATATGATTTATAAATTTTTATTATTTTATATCTTAGGAAAATAGAAATTAAATAATTTTATTTTCAATAAAAAATTATAATCTAATTGATTTTTTACATTTAAATAATTTTATTAGTGTAAATTTTAATTATATATCATCTATTTTTTTTATTTATAATTTCTTTTTTTTTATAATGCAATTAATATATTTGAATAATTTTTCTTTTTTCAATTAAAAAAAAAAATTACAAATCATTTCTCAAAATAAAATTCTAATGAAAACTTTATAAATCTTTTCATAACAAAATTTAAATGATAAAAATGTTTTAGAATTCATGAATTATTTAAATTCATTTAACAAAAGAATAAAAAATAAAAAATTAAAAAATATAATTAAATAATATTAACTCCTTGTACACCAATAAATTCATCTTTTTTTTTTTTTTTTGGCTCAAAAAAACTAGAATAACTTCTTATTCTTAATAAATTATTATTATTGATTGTTTTATATTTTATACCATTTCCTAATTCTGACATAATTTCTTTTGTTAATGTATCTTTTTTACTCATTTTTTTATCATTTTTATAATTTTGAATACTTCCTAAAACATTAAAATAACTTGATTTATTTCTTTTTAAATTAGATTCTTTAGAAGGTAAATCAAAACTATTTGGATTAAAATCATTTGTAAAACTTTTTAATTCATTATATATTTTTTTAAAATTTTGATTTATATGATTCTTTCTATTATATATTAAATCATCATTTTTATAATCAAAAATACTTTTTGATTTATTTAATTCTTTTTCATTTTTTATTCTATATGAATTATTTTTACTTTGAAATAAAATATTATCATAATATTTAATTCTATGACTAGGAATTGGAATTTTATATAAACCTCTTTTTTTAGGTTGATTTATATTACCATTAAAATTTTCTAATTCTGAATATAAACTTGTAATTTTTTCTTTCATTTTCAAATTTAAAAAAATTTAAAAAAAAAATTAAAATTCAAAAAAATCAAAAAAAAAATAATTTAAAAAAAAAATTTTCAAAAATTAATATTTTAAAAATGGAAAAAAATGAAAATAATAAATCAACAGAACCAGTATTTGAGTGTTCCATTTGTCTAGAAACAGCAAAAGAACCAATAGTAACAAAATGTGGTCATATATATTGTTGGCCTTGTATTTATAATTGGATGGAAGCAAAAGGTAAAAATTCAAAATGTCCAAATTGTAAAAATCCAATATCAAAAAATGATTTAATACCATTATATACAAAAGATGAAAATTCTCAAAATACAAAAAGATTTGAAAATATTCCTAAAAGACCTAAAGCTGAAAGAAATAATGAAAATAATGAAAATGATAATACTAATTTTGGAAATAATTTTTTTTTTAATTTTGGTTTTATGCCTTTATTTGGATTAAATATGAATATTGGAAATTTCAATTTTTTTGGTGGTAATTTATTTAATAATAATAATAGAAATAATAATAATTCATTTAATAATTTTATGGAAAGATTACCTGAAAATACTAAAAATGCTGTTCATAATTTAATTATTTTATTTTTTATGATTATTCTTTATTTTTGGTTTAATAATTTATTCTCTTAATTACGTCATATTTTAATTATTTATATAAATTCATATAAATAATTTATATTAATTTTAATTTTTTTAATTCAACCTATAATTAATAATAAAAAAGGAATTATATATTTTATTTTAAAATATAAATTATTTGATTTTTATTTTTGTAAAAATATTATTATTTTTTTATTAATTCATTTTATGTACTTCAGTTTCTCCTTCATCTTCATCATTATCCTCATTATTAGTAACTTTATTTTCATGATTTTTACAATGAAAAATCTCTGAAAAATATGCTGTTCCCAATGGATATAATATATTTATAAACATTATACAACTTGTAAATATATTCCTTTCAGTTACAGATCCACTTTCTTTAAAAAAAATTCTATATATTAAAGGAAATATTATTCCTATAAATCCAATTATTGGAAATAATAATAAAGAATAAACAAAAAATTTTGTAATTTTTTTACCATTTTTTGTATAAAAAACTTTTGTCTCACCTTTTAATATAATTGTATCATATATTTCAATAGAATTTTTATATTTAAATATATTTCTTATTATCAAAATAACAAAAATTATATAAATTATCATAATTAAAAATTCAATAATATAAGGTAAAAACTTTATTATTTTTTCTTCACTTTGAATATAACAATTGAATTTTGCTTTACCTAAAAAATCTTTTTTTAGATATATTATTAATATTATAATAGATGGTATATCAAAGATTAAAAAAGAAAATGGTATTTTTAAAATACAAAAATCATTATCTGTTATTAGAGAATATGCAGACATTGTTATTGTTATTATCCATATTTCTATTGAAATTGAAGTATATAAAATACAACTTGATTGAATTTTACAAAAAATCTTTTTTAAACCTCCTCCTAAATATATTTCATTTTCTTTATTTATTGACTGTAATGAATATCCAATATTTTTTATAAGACATCTTATTAATTGATTTATTACAAATTTAAAATTCCTAGTTGTTTTATGTCGAAATGATTCATATATAATTCTACTGGTTAAAATAATTGATATAACTGTAAAAATACATTTTATATAATCAATTTTTTCCATTTTATTATTCTTAAAAAAAATAATACATAAAAAAATAAAAAAATAAAATTAATAGAAGTATGAAAAATTAAATATAATAATAATTAAAACAATATTAAAAATAAATAAATCTAAATATTAAAATCAATTTTAATAGCTTGTTCACATTTATATTTAAAATCCTCTTGAGTAACATCATTTAATTTATCATAAGTAACAGCTTTAATAAATTCTCCAATCACACTCATTTGAGAAATTAAATGATCTTTTGGGCCACTTCTAAATTCTTTATTTAAAAACATACTCATATATTTAAAATTAGAATAAAATTTATTAGGTTGAGCTTTAATAACAGCAAATTGAAAAATTGGTAAAGTATCATCAACACCCACAAAATCACCACCATTATTAAATGCAATAATATTTGAAATTTTACTAGAAACTTCATTTAAACATGCTATTTTTTTTAAAGGACATTTTTCACTATCTAATCTTAATATTAATTCTTTTGTTTCTGGTAAAAAATTTTCAAAACTATAATTATTATTTTTTATTAAATTATATGGTTCAATCCAAGATAAACGAACTGAATTATGATATATTTGTATATCATTAATATCAGGTTCAGATGGAAAAATTTTATCATATAATTTTATCATTATATAATTTGTAATATTAAAATATATTGTTTGAAATTCTTTTTGTTCTTTTAAATGAGAAAATAATTTACTTTTTTTCATTTCTTCTTTTACAAATTTAAAATAATTTTCTAATTGTTCTGGTAAATGAAATTCTTGTTCAATTTCAAATAAATCATATCCTTGTTTTTGTTGAAAATTAATAAATGGAGGAAATTTATTTGTAAATTCAAATATTGTACGATAGAAATTTGTTTTTTTTTTACTTTTTGAAGTATCTTCAATTGAAAAGTCATCAAAAATTCGACTATCTTCATTATTTGTATTACTTCTTGTTATCTCAAATTTTCTATTCTGAAAAGACATTTTTATTTCAACTTCAAGTTTATGATTTTCAACAAAATTTTTAATAATATTATTAGTTTCTATTTCATTAATTGATATTAAATTCTTATTTAAATTTTTAAATGCTCTTTCAGTATATTTTAATCTTTCAAAAATTTGACTTAATTCTGCAAAATCAAGAGTTTTAATAGAATCATTTAAATTATTAATTAAATTTTCATATATTAATTCATAATCATTTTCTTTATATTTATCAGGAATTATTTTTAATAATTTTAATAATGTATGAACATACCAATCTGTTGGTATTGTATTATCTAAAACAAAACTTCCTGTTTTTAAAAATTTTAATATTTCATTTAATATACTTATTGTATTTTCTGTTGTTCCTATTGAAAAATCTGATTCATTTAATATTCTATAATTAAATAATAAAGTTGAAAAACAATTTTGAATTTTTATTAAATTATTTTTTATTATATCTTCTTCAGAATTTAATTCATTTAATTCTGGGATATTTAAACTTGGCATAGTTTTTTTTTGTTGTATATTTATTAATTCTGAAAATTTTTTATTATATATAATTTCTGATTTTAAATAAAAATTTGTTATATTATCTTCTCTTTCTTTTTCTAAATGTGCTTTTAATCTATCAGTATGAACTTTTATTGATAATTTATCAATAGTTAAACCAAATACTCTTCGATTATTTTTTTTTAATTTTTCTTCTTTTAAATCTTTACAAGTTGAAATTTGAATAAAAAATTCTTTATTTTCTTTTACAATATTGAATAAACATAAAAAATCTTGAATAGTAAAACAAATAGATTTTTGTAAAGCAAATTCATTTTTATTTTCTTCAAAAAAATTATAATTATAATTATCATTATCAGGGTCATTAATTAATTTATCAATATAAGGAGGTAAATTTACATTAATTATTTTATCAAAAAATTCAATTGCTAATGGCATAGAATCATATAAAAAAAAGTAATTAAAAGGTGTATAATTAGAATCTTTTATTGCTCTAATAAATTTTCCTGAAAATAAATATTTTATTATTTCACAAATATAATTTATATTATTTCTAGTTTGTTTAGATATAATAAATGAAGTAATTAATGCATTATAATCTGGTCTTCTTATAATTGGATTAAATAATTTTTCAAAAAAAAATTTTCCAATAAATGCATTTATTTCAATTTTTGAAATATTTTTAAATTTTCTTTTAATTAAAATTGATATTATTTTACAAATACATTTTACTGAAAAAGGAACTAAATGAATATATTGATTTAATGAATTAAAAATATCTTTTATAATTTCAATACAATTCATAAAATCTTTTTGATAATAATTTAAAACTTCATTTGGATCTGAGGAATTATAAACTGATTCTAAAAATCTTGAATTAGAATAAATATCTTCATTATTTTCACTTTCATCAATTTGTTTTTGAATATAAATTTTCATATCTTCATTTAAATTATTCATTTTCTCTTTTAAATCTTTTATTTTTAAATCACTAATATAAGTATCATAAAAAAAATTTTCTTCTTCTTGTTGTTCTTTATTATTTGTTTTTAAAATACTAAAATCAAGAGAACTATCATTTGAATAATTATTATTTGTTTTATTTTTTGTTTTTTTTTCTTTCATTTCTTTTTCTTTTTTTTTTTTCATTGCTACATATTCTGCAATTTTATATACTGTAAAATTCCATTGTTTATTTTTATTTTCCATTTTTTCAATAATATTTTTTAATAACATATTAAAATATGATTTAACATCATTTTTTGATATTAAACCTCCTAATAAAAAACCAGTTGCAGTTTTTTCTAAAAAATTATTATAAGCATTATTTGGATTTAATAAATTTATTTCATAATTTAAACTTCTTTCAATTAATGCAAGTAATTCTTCTTCAATATAACTTGGGGATAAAATATTTTCATAAAAATTATTCATTATAAATAATGAAAAACATTTTTCTGTTTCTGGATTTAATGGAGCTTTTTGTATTATTTTAAACATTAATTCTTGATCATTTCTTAATGCAAATAAAAAATTTGTTATATATACATAACATTGATTTATTAATTCAGTTGATGATAAATTTAATTTATAACTTTTTTTTTTTTCGTTTTTCATTTTTGAATTTTTTTTTAAATCCATTTTTTCTATTATTAATGAATTATCAAATTTTTCTAATATTGTTATTTTATTTTGATATAAATTTTGACATTCTTGTTCTATTTTTGAACTAGCTTCATCTTTTGTTTTAGTAACTAAAATTATTAAATAATTAATCTTATTTTACATAGTTCTTTCATTGCTGATTCTTTTTTAATTAATGATTGAAGTTCTTTTAGTTTTTCAAACCTATTTATTTTAGGTTTTTTATTATGATATGTATTATTATTATCTTCAATATTTTCTTTATTTTCATTTTCATTATTTTTTGAATTTAAGTTCAATTGATTTTCTTCTGACATATTTAAATATATTTAATTAAATATTTTTTATTATTTTAGCAATTACTGAATTAATCTAAAATTAAAATATTTAAAAGAATATTTAAAATTTGAAAACAAAATAAAAGTTAAAATATATTTCTATTAATTATAATAACAATTTAAACCTAAGTTTATTTTTCTAATTAAAATTAACCAATTGTTTGCCTAACAATAATTAAGCATTGTCTTAACATTTCTTCAGGATTTTTTTCTTGAATTAATTGATTAATATATTCTAATTTTTCTACTAAAAATTTTTCTTTTTCAATAACAATTTGTAAAAGTTTATTATTTCTTTCTTTATTTATTAATAAATTCATAGTTTCTTTATTTAAAACACAATCTTCTTCTTTTAATTCAACACTACTACTTTGAATAATAGCATTAATTAAAGGAACAAAACAATTAATATATATATTAAAAATGCCATTTGCATTTTTTTGTAGTAATAACATATCAAAATATTGTTTAAATAAATTAATTCCATTTTGTAAAAAAGATAAAGCATTAACATTCATAAACTTATCATAATTCAAATAAAAAAATAATAAATCAAAAAAAGTATAATAATCAATATCTTTAATATAATCAATATATCTTAAAGGTATACAATTATTAACTTTATAATAACCAGTTCTTAAAAATGTACCAGAATTGTGTTGATGAATACAAATAAAATTTTCTACTTTATCTAAAATAATTTTACCTAAATAAATTAAACAATGTCCTTTATAACTAATAATATCACCAGGTAATAATTCATTATATTTTATAATTTTAAAATTAGGGTTTAATGGATAACAAGTTGCAATAGAACATTTAATTTTTATTCCAGCTTTATTAAAACAACAATAAATAAATCCAGAACAATCTAATCCATTATAAATTTGATTTTTATCCCAATTTAAATTATCATAAAATTCCGGTTTAATTTCATATGAATATTTTCCAATATTTCTTACAGGATAACCTGCATTTTTCATATTTTCTTTTGTTAATGGAAATGAATAATTTGTTTTAATATCTTCTCTATGTCCTCCTCCATATATATAAACATATTCCTTTGATATATACATTTTTTGAGCTTCTTTTATTATTTTTTTTTGATATATATTTAATGGTGTTAAGTCTATTTTAATTTCTGGTATATTATCTTCTATATTTTCTGGAAATATTATTAAATTTTCTTTTGAAAATTCTATCATTTTTTTTTGTTTTATAATAATTTTTTTTTAAAAAAAGTGTTTTTTTTAATTATTTTCACCTTTTTTGATATATATGATTGGTTTAAAAAATTGTTTTTTTAATTTATTTATTTAAATTTCTATTATATTTTTTAGAATTTTATTTTTATGAAAAAATAATAATGTTTTTAATTTATATTTTTTCAATTTATTCTTCTATTTAATTCATTTTTTTGTTCGAATATATATATTGTTATTTTTATTTAAAAAAATATTATTCATATATAAAAAATTATAGTAAAATAATATAAAATTTAACAATTCTTTAAATTTATTTTTTTTTAATTATTGCATTTTCAAATATAAAAATTTATTTTAATAATTTTTAAAAATAAATGCCTTCCTCAAGAAAAATAAATTGTGAAATATGTGAACAAACAATATGTATAAAATATTATGAAACACATATAAATTCCTTTCATACAATAAATTCAAATGAATTTACTATTGAAGATATGAAAAAAATTCTATCTTTAGCAAATAAATATAAATATAAAGAAAAAGAACAAATCTTTAATATTATAAAAGAAGTATTAAATGATGAGATAATTGAATTTAAAAAAATTATAAATTCAAATGATTTAATAATGGACGATTTTTATATTGAACAATTTAAGAAAAAAATTGACAAAGAAAAGAAAATTTTTCTAAATATTTATGATTTTTTTCAAAAATATAAGATTCCAATTGATGAAAATATAAATATTTCAAATAAAAAATCATTTAAGGATTATATTATAGAATTAAGAAAAAATAAATATAAAAAAAAAAAAATCTGTATTCTTTGTTGTAAATATTATAGAGATGTAAAATGGCATATTTTTTATTTACATAAACAAAATACAGTAATAAATTGTATATTTCTTAATAATTTAATGATTAACAATGATTCAAAAAAAAATATTTTTTTGATTTGTGATTTATTAAAATATTGTGATAAATATTATGAAAAAATAAGTCAATCTAATTTAATTTCTGATATACTAAATTATATTAAAACTGATAAAATCAATTTTCAAGTTAAAACAAATGAAGATGTATATAAATTAATTATATCAATAAGAGAATTAACAGTATTTGATAATAGAAAAAAAATGAAGAATGAAAAGTTAAAAAATAATAGTTTTATATATAATAATGAAATTGAAAATAATTTATCTACTGATTTAATATTAAATAATGATAATGGAAAAAATAAAGACATAAATTTATTATTAAATAAATTTGAAAATAATAAAAATCAAATAATTCAAAATTTACAATTTTTAGGAAAAAAAAGAGAAGAATCTTTAAATAATGAAAATAAAACAAAAATTAATATTTCTTTTAAAAATAATATTAATGAAAATAAAGTAAAAAATAGTTCTAATCAATCAACTGATGAAGAACCATATTCAGTTTCTCAAAAAGTTAATGATATAATTAAAGATAAAATTAATAAATTTTTGAAGAAAAAGATATAATTAAATTATTATTATGGATAAAAAAATTAAATCTAATTTTAAATTAATAAAATATATGTTTAATTGTTATTTTAAATATTAAAAAATTTATATTATTTTAAAATTTATTACTTTGAATATTATGAACAGAATTAACAACTAAGTTTCTAAAGTTACTATTAATTTGACTTTGAAAATTCATTTCAAAATTAGGATTTTCATTATTCATACTATTACCATGAGGAATATTTAAATTGTTATTATTTCCAAATAAACCACCAGTATTATTAGTAAATATATTATTATTTTCATTGTTATTTGCAAATAATGAAGTTGAATTATTATTATTTTCGTTAGTTCCAAAAAGGCCAACTGGGTTATTATTTTCATTATTATTTGCAAATAAAGAATTTGAGTTATTATTAATTTTATTATTTCCAAATAAACCACCAGTATTATTAGAAAATATATTATTATTTTCATTGTTATTTGCAAATATTGACTTTGAATTATTATTATTTTCGTTAGTTCCAAAAAGGCCAACTGGGTTATTATTTTCATTATTATTTGCAAATAAAGAATTTGAGTTATTATTAATTTTATTATTTCCAAATAAACCACCAGTATAATTAGAAAATATGTTATTATTTTCATTGTTATTTACAAATAATGAAGTTGAATTATTATTATATTCATTTTTTGTTCCGAAAATACTACCAAATGAGTTTTTATTTTCTTCATTAGTATTTCCAAATATACCACTTGAACTATTCTTAGAACTTCCAAATAATGAATAAGTTTTACAATTATAAAATAGATTATTATCAATATTTTTTGGTTTTTCAAAATTATAAATTTCATAAGTTCCTCCTTTACTTTGATAAATTTTTTTACATTCAATAAATGAATTTCTAGAATCTTCTTCAATAACAAAAGCAAATATTTTAATATTTTTACTACAACATTTTTCAATTTCTTTTATTAATTTCTTTTCTTCATGAGGATATTTATCACTAGGAGTAAATCTTTTACCATGAGCCCCAGCATCAGCAATATGAAAAATAACTTTATTTCCATTTCTCCAATTAATATCATTATTAACTTTTTTATAAGCACCAACCCAATCTTCAGGTAAATCACCTCCACCAATAGCTTTTATTTTTCCTATTTCATAGGGAAGATCATTTACTTGATCAGTTAAATTTATCATTTCATGAATATCTTCTTTTGAATCTATTGGATCTCTATAAAATATATAACCATATTGAAAATTCATTTCTGGATATGTATTACGTAAAATTTTTGATATATTTTTTGATTCACTTTTTGCTGCTTCTATATATGGACCCATTGATGCTGTTGAATCTATTAAAAATACTATGTCAAATTCATGTATTGAGGATTTATCTGTATCACTTAATATTTTTTCTATTTTTTTTATTTGTTTTGACATTTATTTTTATTTTAAATTTTTTTTTATTATTATTTATATTATTTTTATTCTTTTTATAATTAATTCTTATTATATTTATTTATTATATTAAATATATATTTTTTATGATAATTAATTCTAATTTATATTATTTTTATATATTATTTTTAAAAAAAAATAATTTTTTTTTATCAATTATATAATTTTTTTTAAATATTCTAATTATTTTCTAAATAATCTTCAATAGCATCAATAATATCATTTTTCTTTTTTGCTTTAGTCATAATATTTCTTCCTTTACAAAGTTCTTTTAAATCACTAATTTTCAATTTACTTAATTCTCCATTTTTAAACATTTTTCTCAATTTTTCATCATTAACATTATTATAATTAATTATATCATCTTCAATTTCCATATCATCATCATTATTTTTTTTATTTTTACTACTATTTTTTTTCTTATTTTTATTTTTATTTTGACTTGAATTTCTACTTTTACTTTGACTTTTACTTTTACTTCTTTTTTCTCCTTTAACTTTTTTTTTTCCTTTATTATATTTTTCACTTAAATTATCATAATTATCTCCATAAAAAATATTTCTAAAATTTTCATCACATCCTTGTAAAACTTTATCTAAAGCATCATTATCAGGTTGAATTAAATCATCAACATTTTCAGTTTCATTTTCTTCAAGAGCAAGAGCTTGAAGTGTAGCATAGAATTTTTGTAAAGAAACATTTTCAAAATTTCTACAATCAAAACTAATATTCATTTTTTTAATTAATTTTTTACTAATTTCACTTTGTTCATGATTAATATTATCAACTTGAATAATTTTATTCATAATTTCTGAACTTGATCTTATATCATCAGCATAAGGTAAAATAATCATATTAAAACCAGGAGGAGTTTGAAAATAATCTTCATCAAAAGATTCTTTTTGAGGGATTAATGCACAAATTTTAATATTTGAACCCTCTCTTCCAATAAATTTAACAATAGCACATTTATTTTTATTTGACATTTGTTTTATTAATGCATCACATAATTGACCTGAACCATTTGATATGTTTTCATTTGGATAAATAAAATAACTTTCTCTTAAATTATAATATGGTTTTATTGAATCTATTGATTTAAATCCTAATAATTTTATTCCAGGAGAATCTAATGTTTTTATTTTTGACATTTCTTCTTTTGAAAATTTTATTTTTTTATCTCCATATAATTCATATGTTCCTATTTGATTTGGATATAAATTTGTTCCTGTATCTTTACATGTTATTACATTCTTTGAATTTAATAATTTATTACTTTTTGCATCTATATTAAATACTTTTCCACGATTTGCTTTTTTAATTGTTGAATATATATTCATATATATTTTAGTATTATTCGTCAAGAAAAACGGACATTTTCCCAAAGTTCTTTTTTTCATTTCTTTTTGGCGTATACGTTTAGTTAATTCTCTTAATCTATCATTGCATTGTTGTATACCGAAAATATTTTCATTTCCGCCGTCTAAATCATCATCTTGATTCGCTGGAATAATATGGGCATAAAAATTATTAAGATTAAATGGCTTATCATTGAAATTCATTGGGAATAATTCGAATATGATATCACTATCATTCATATCTTTGGCTCTTTGAATTAAAACATTTTTATCTTGAGGATTTGTAATAGGGTCATCATTATCAGTAAATAAAAAAATTCTTCGTTTATAATTTTTTTTTTCGTAATTTTTTAATATAGAATGTACATACCATATCGCATTATTTAAAAAATTAATTTTATTATTTTCTAAAGGTTTAAATATCGTATTTAATTCATCTTGATATTTGTCTTTATTCATTTCCGGATCACAATTTTGTGCCATCATTTTAATTTTTTTTATATTAAGTGCATTTGGCGCCTCTATTTTAAATAAGGTATTTACTCCGTCAAAATCCATTTCGTTATTTTTTATTTCGGTATTAAATAATACTATACCAAATAAATCATTTTGATTTGATATTATTTTTGTCTTCAAAAAATTTTCTGTGATTTTTAATAAGGATGAAATAGGTGTTGAAACTTTATTGGAATCTTGAATTAAATTATGCATTGAAGGACTACAATCTATTAAAAAAAGGATACAATCCTTTGTTGGAAAAAAATGCTGCTCTTGAAAATCTTTATCTAGGAATAATAGTTCATCTGATTCACCTGCTCCTTCTTGATTATTATTACTCGAACTAAAAGTATTTGAAGATGTTTCATCGAAATCCATTTTTTATTCTATTGCTTTTGAATTTTGATATTTTAAATTCTAATTATATATTATATATTTTTTGAACAAGTTATAAAGAATTAAATATTTATTCAATTATCATTTAATCAATTAAATTCAAATCTTT